>JAABUX010000466.1_pt1 | contig 69135 bp, 62 predicted proteins | sample 5561851 | NCBI WGS metagenome assembly JAABUX01 (sample SAMN10711883, study PRJNA513361) | rock metagenome | isolation source: Antarctica rocks | place: Antarctica: Victoria Land, Richard Nunatak red sandstone | collected 2016-01-03
AACGCTTTGTTTCTTTAGGACATTTTTGAATATGCTCGAGTAGTAAACTCATGTGACTCACCCTGGAATTAATAACTTTAACGCTCTATATTAGCACAGCAATTAATTTTTGGAGATGTCTAAAGAACTCAAAATTAACAGCGCCTCACTAGTGGCTCATTCTATGGGCGGTGCCGTTGCTGCTTCCTTTGCTCTCGCACACCCCGAAAAAGTTGAACGGCTTGTACTGTTGGATGCGGGCTATGGGTATGCTATCCCGGAAGTGTCCGACCCGCACCAGCTCGGACACGTACCTGGTACACTGCAACTTCTTAATCCTTCGACACTCGAACAGATGCAGCAGTCTTTGACGCTTGCTTTTTACGATCAAAAAACGTATGTGAGTGATGCAGCCATTGATAAAGCTTTCGCAGGTTCGATGCTTGGTGCTTATGCCCAACAACGTTTTATCGAATCGTTTATTCGCCACGAAGACGTGCTTGACAACAAACTCGGTGGGATTAGACAGCCGACACTCATTATCTGGGGTCGCGAGGATAGGTGGACACCCGTTGCACTCGGTGAACGGTTCAAGCGAGAAATTCCTAACTCAGAGCTATTGATTGTTGAGAAATGCGGTCACTTTGCTAACATCGAGCAAGCTGACCAATTCAATGCAGTTGTGATGAAGTTTCTCGGCGGCGCAAATCCCTCTAGTACTAGGTAATTGTCGATTAACTTTAATTACTTGGGGAATTGTGTTTAACTGTTCTAAAATTCGATCAATTCTTAGCTTTTTCTGAAAAGAGCGCATCTAAATTGAGGCAGATGCTAACACTCCGCACGACTTCTATTTTCAATTTAACTAACAGAGTCATCACTAGGCATAATGACAGGAATCATGTAATTTCTCTCTTTGCGATAGATGTTGAAATCACTATCTATCGTCAGCACATAGCTTGACGCATATTGTTCAGCCATCCGCACCAAGCAGGCATCAGCCAAGGACATTGGTACAGATTGATAGCGATTCAACAGTTCCCCCACACGATTCATTTCATCCTCTAAGCAAAATGGGATTTGGACTACGCCTCGTTCTATCAGAGACATCACGGCTTTTTGACCTCCATAAACACTTCTTAATAAAAAGCTTGCTTCTGTAATGACTGCTTCACAGGTGAGTAAGGGCGGCGCAATCTGCTCCCATTCTGTTTTAACCCATTGGTGAAACTGATCTCGTTGATTAACTAAAGCTACCAGAGAACCTGTATCTAATAAAACTTGCTGCCTCACTATTCCCCAAATCCTTGCATGTACTCTGGGTTAGTAGACAAATCTTCTCGTCCCTCCACGCAACCCACCAAGTCATCCGCCGCCGACAAAGCTGATATTCCAGGCTGCCAGTTTTTTCGAGATATATCCTGATGATTCACCTTGGTTTGTAAAAACTCAATGAAATCCAGTACAAGAAGCTGTTTTTCTTGAGGAAGCATTTTTAGTTTGGCGATGCCTTCAGACAGCTGCACCGATGCCAGTGGCTCAGAACTCATGATCTTGCTCCAAATTGATAGGATTTCTCCGTTGCTCTCACTATTTTTACTCTGCCAAATTTTGCTCTAATGTAAGTGGCTGCTCTTCAATCTCCTCTACATCTCCTTCTAGTAATGCTGTTAATGCTTCCATTTCCTACATTGCCGTTTGCAACTTAGTCATAATTAGAGCCGCAATCTCATCCGGTTCCGACAATTTATCCCCTGACTGCAAGCTTTCATCCCTGAGCCAGGTAATATCTAGGTTTTCATTGCGCTTGGCAATCTGCTCCCGTAAAAAGCATCGGAATCGTCCTAATACCAATTTTAAGTGATCTTGCATAGAACAGAATTAGGCGTTGTGCGTTTTGGAGATAGGGTAGAGGGAAAGGCAGAGAAATGGGGCAAGTGGCTTTGTGAAGACCCCACCGCAGAAAGCTTTCAGCCAACAGCTGTTGTCGGTAAAAAAGCGTGGGTGGGTGTTAAGAAGGTGCGATCGCAGCGTCAATACCAAGTCCTTGCTGGTGAATCAATAACAGCTGTTCCAGTCACTGAATCCATTAACCAAGGCTGCACCGTGGAACTAACCCAGCTGGGTATCAATGGCAATGCTTGGTGGAGTTTGGCTTTTGAAGCGTTTAGTGAAGATGATTGCCTGATAGATAATCTTCAAGCTGTAGCCAGCTGGGTGTTCAAAAGTTATCGCGCACCAAAGTTGCAAGCTGAGGTTTCTTGTGCTTATCCCAGCTGGCTTTCTCTAGTCGTTAGTTAGCCTTTCATTCTTGAGCATCTCATTAGTTCCGGCTCCATCAGTTTCTGGGTCGCCACTTTCTGAGATTTTATTCTCAGCTGGGCCCCTACTGCGAGGGCTGAGGGGATTTTTGCGTAAAAAGAGAAAAATGGTGATAAGTATATATATAACCAACAAATTGGGATTTATTCATGTAGGGGTTAGAAGCAGGCGGATGCTGGAATCTAGTCCAGTCGTCTTCGAGGATGCAAAAGTAGTTTCACATTCAGACAAAGGATTAAGGATGTTGTTATGAAACATTTCACAAAAGCTGTTGGTTTTCTGCCTCATCACCGGTTCAAGCATTCCATTGGTGGCCCACTAATTCGTGTCCTCGGCAATATCGAGCAGCTGATTCCGTCTCCTAGTTATCATAATGGTGCTAATCATCAGCACTTGATTTTGAACAATATCACGGTCGAGTATAGTGACGGTCTGCCAAATGGACTCGAAGTGTCGCCGCGAATTTTTGTGGCAATTCGCTTCGGCGACAACGAGGGACTAGTCGATCCTGTGCCGTTCGTAGAAGGACAGATGACTCGGATGCAGGGTGAATACATAGATTCTGCCAATGCTTATCCCACTGAGGATAACCCCGGACTCTCTGTGCTCCACTTTACTCACCATCCGGTCGGATTTGTCGAGTTCCCCGTGCGCGGTGACGGCTCACATGGTCCAATTTATAGTTAAATTGTAGAATAAAGCCCTCTTGACAATTGCGTTCATGCCTGCAATCTTTGAGCCGTTCTCATAATTTGCCCAGCCAAAATCGCTGCACCAAAGCCATTGTCAATGTTTACCACGCCCACTCCAGGCGCACAGGAGTTGAGCATTGTCAAGAGGGGAGCAAGGCCACCGAAACTGGCACCATAGCCAACACTGGTGGGAACTGCAATCACCGGACAATCTGCAAGACCGGCAACCACGCTGGGCAAAGCTCCTTCCATCCCCGCCACGACAATCAACACAGTTGCCTCAGCAATGACGTGCCGGTTATTCAGCAAGCGGTGGATACCGGCAACGCCTACATCCCAGAGGCGCTGTACCCGGAAGCCGGATAATTCTGCTGTTACAGCTGCTTCCTCTGCGACTGGTAAATCAGCTGTGCCAGCACAGAGGATGCCAATCGTGCCGGGATACTGGGGTTCTATTGCCGCAGGAGCTATGGCACAAATCCGGGCAGCTGGGTAGTAGTGGAGGTCAGGCACTTTTTCCAGCTGAGCATAGACTGCCGGTTCAATGCGTGTCGCCATCACCACAGAGCCGCGATCGCGCATTACTTCCATAATCTGAGCAATCTGGTCGGGCGTCTTACCGGAGCCCCAAATCACTTCTGGAAACCCAGTCCGCAGGGTTCGGTGATGGTCAATTTTGGCAAATTCGCCTACCGGCTCGTAGGCAAAGTCCTTGAGTTTTTCTAATGCCGCAGCTGGAGTAATGTTACCAGTGGCAACGGCTTCGAGTAGCGATCGCAAAGCTTCAGGTTGAGTCACGGTTGGGGAGTAGAGTTGGAGAATCGGAGGTGTTTTAAATCTACACTTATGCTGCTATAGGGTGTTGACCGAAAGCAAAAGAATGATCTAGCGCTATTCTAGCGGAATATTTTTTAATAAGAAGCGTAACTAACAATTGGATTAAATGACCTTTATTGCCTCTTTACTCATAGCGTTTTTTGCGTTTTTCGGGATTTATCAGCTAACTCCTCCTGACGCAACACATACAAGTGCGCCTCTGTCGGAGTTTTCTTCCGCTCGAGCGATGAAACACCTTGAGGTCATCGCCCAAAAACCTCACCCAATCGGCTCACCTAAAAACACCGAGGTTCGCGATTACATCCTCAAAGAACTGGCGGCTATGGAGCTTAGCCCCGAAGTTCAAAAAACAACGGTTGTAAACCAAAGGCGGGGCGCTCCTTTTCGGAGCGGAACCGTACATAACATTGTTGCCAGACTACAAGGAACAGATAACACTAAGGCCATCTTACTCGGAAGTCACTACGACTCAGTACCTAACGGGCCAGGTGCCAGTGATGATGGTGCTGCTGTCGTGGCAATGCTTGAAACTGTAAGGGCCTTAAGAGTAGGTTCGCCTTTAAGAAATGATGTAATTTTTCTATTCACCGATGGTGAAGAAGCAGGGCTTCTGGGAGCAAAAGCTTTTGTGGATGAACATCCCTGGGCTAAAGATGTCGGGCTTGTGCTTAATTTTGAAGCTCGTGGAAATAGCGGCCCTACAATAATGTTTGAAACCAGCAGTGAAAATGGATGGCTGATTAAGGAGTTCGCGTCATCAGCAAAACATCCAGTTGCAAATTCCCTCACATATAGCATTTATAAGCTTTTGCCAAATGATACCGATTTGACCATATTTAAGAATGCGGGATTTGCCGGACTTAATTTTGCCTATTTGAACGGTGTCATTTATTATCACACACTAGATGACAACATTGAAAATATTGATGAGCGTAGCCTTCAACACCACGGCGACTATGCCTTGGCTTTGACGCAGCATTTTGGCAACTTGGATTTAGAAGATACGAAAGAAAATGATGCTGTCTACTTTGATGTTTTCGGTTCAACTCTTATCCATTACTCTGGAGTGTGGGTCGCTTCTTTGACGGTTTTTGTCTGTTTATTGTTTAGCGGGGTCGTGGTATTCGGTTTTAGAAAAAGACACTTGACGTTCCCTGGAATTGCTTTAGGCTTCCTTGCTTTCCTGTTAAGTATCATCAGTGCTCCGATAATTGTAACGCTTACCTGGTGGATTATACGTACCTTGCAAAGTGGGTATAGATCGATTCCTCAGGGTGATACCTATAATAGCAATCTTTACCTAATCAGCTTCGTAGCCCTCACCATTGCCATCACGTCAGCGCTATACGTTTGGTTCCGCAAAAAGCTCAGCGTGCAAAACTTAACAGTAGGCGCATTGCTCTGGTGGCTAATATTGATGCTGCTGACCAGTCTGTATTTGCCGGGTGCCAGCTATCTGTTTACATGGCCGTTACTGTTCAGCCTGGTCGGATTGGGGTATATATTCGCTTCCAGACCTCAGAAATCTGGCTTGGGTCAACGCTTTGCGGTACTTTCTCTGTGCGCCATTCCAGGAATCATCCTGCTTACTCCAACAATCTACCTGATATTCGTCGCCTTGACCCTAAACAAGTCTTACGCAGTGATGGTTATGGTGGTACTCGTTCTTGGGTTACTCATTCCGCACCTTTACCTGATGGCGACTCCAAACAAATGGTTATTACCCGCCGCTTCGGTACTGATAAGTTTAGGTTTTATTGTGGCTGGTAGCTTAACAGCAGGTTTTGATGCCAACCATCCCAAGCCGAACAGTATCTTTTATGGTTTGAATGCCAATACGGGGAAGGCAATCTGGGCTAGTGCAGATGAAAAGCCAGATGAGTGGACGTCTCAGTTCCTTTCTGCGGATACAGAAAAAGGTACTTTAGCTGAATATTTACCTATGGTGTCTGGGAAATTTCTAAAAAGTCAGGCTCCCGTAGCACCGCTGGCTGCACCCAAGATCGAGCCACTCGGGGACGACGTGAGCGATGGCGTTCGAACCGTGCGCATGCGTATTAGTTCGCCTCGGCAAGCACGTATTATCCGAGTATATATAGACTCAAATACGGAAGTTCTGGCCGCTGTGGTTAACGGGAAGCAAATCGGCAACAACGATACACCCGCGCAGATTAAATCTGGAAAGCGGTGGGGATTGAATTATTTTGCCCTAACCAAAGAGGGTATAGAGCTAACTTTGGCAGTAAAGTCATCCCAGCCTTTAGAGATAAAAGCCGTGGATCAATCAGATGGGCTTCCTGAAATACCAGGCAGATCTTTCAATCCAAGACCGAACTACATGATCCCCATACCATCTGGATTTGGGGTTAGTGATTCGACTCTGGTGAGCAAATCCTTTACTTTTTAAATACATAATTGGATCTGTACACCTTTTCTTTTCAGTGACAACTACACCGACCTTTAACTCCTGGGTTACATGCCCTAAGCCAAATCCACACGCCCGCCTGCGTCTGTTCTGCTTTCCCTACGCAGGGGGCGGTGCCTCAATTTTTCGCAAATGGCCGGACGACTTGCCTGCCCAAATAGAAGTTTGCCCCATCCAGATCCCTGGTCGGGAAAGTAGGCTGAAGGAACCATCGTTTACCCGGCTCTCACCCCTGCTTCAGACACTGGCACAAGTTCTTCATCCATATCTAAACATGCCGTTCGCTTTTTTCGGGCACAGCATGGGTGCGGTGATCAGCTTTGAACTCGCCCGTCAACTGCGCAAACAGTATAGTCTTGATCCGGTTCACTTGTTTGTTTCTGGTCGCCGTGCTCCTCAACTACCACATCCGTCGCCACCTATCCATTCATTGCCCGAATTAGCGTTCGTCGAGGAACTGCGTCATCTCAATGGCACACCGGAATCAGTTCTGCAAAACGCTGAACTGATGCAACTATTGGTGCCTATCCTGCGAGCAGATTTTGCAATCTGCGAGACACATGTCTACTCAAGTGAGGAGCCACTCGATTGTCCGATCTCCGCTTTCGGAGGTCTGGAGGATGGCGAAGTCAGCCATGACGCTCTCGCCGCTTGGCGTGAACAGACTAATAGTTCCTTCACCCTCTCGATGTTTCCCGGCAACCATTTCTTCGTGCAAAGTGCCCGTTCGCTTATTTTAGCCGCTATATCCCAGGATATGACGCCGATTTTGAGTCGGTTAACCAGAAGTTAACGCTTTCCCTCTCTGGATGCGATCGCGCACCGCCGCCAAAGAAAGCCGTCAGCATCCATACTCTGGTTGCTGGCGTTCTATTCGAATCCTCCCTCCAAGAGCAATGGGAGTGTTAGCCTCAAGATCAGCAGTTTACTCGCTCGAAACACAATCTTGATGGTGCTAGTAGTAATCGGAGGGATGAGACATGGCGGTGAATCAATCGTTGACGCAGCAACAACCTGTTGACGAGACTAAGAGTGCGCCTATCCCGCCACTGGAGAGTGGCGATCGCCTCTCTCGCCATGAATTCGAGCGACGCTATGAAGTGATGCCCCCGATTAAGAAAGCTGAATTGGTTGAAGGAGTAGTCTACGTGGCGTCACCATTGCGTTTTGAGAGTCACGCTGAACCGCATAGTAGTCTGATTGGCTGGATGTGGACTTATCGGACTGCCACACCTGGCGTGAGGCTGGGTGATAATGCAACGCTAAGACTGGATTTGGATAATGAACCGCAGCCTGATGGGGTGTTATTTATTGATCAAAGGGTGGGGGGACAGGCGCGATTGAGTGAAGATGACTACATAGAGGGCGCACCGGAATTGGTGGCGGAAGTTGCGGCGAGTAGTGCGGCGTATGATTTGCACGACAAGAAAACGGCATATCGGCGCAATGGCGTGCAGGAGTACATAATCTGGCAGATTTTTGAAAATAAGCTGGATTGGTTCAAGCTGAGTGAAGGCGAGTATATCCTGCTGGAACCGGATGAAGCTGGGGTGTTGCAAAGCCAAGTCTTGCCGGGGTTGTGGTTAGCGGTTCCGGCGTTGCTGGCAGGGGATATGGCGCAGGTTTTGGCGCTGTTGCAGCAGGGATTGAATTCTGCAGAACATGCTGAGTTTGTTAAGCGTTTGTCGTCGAACCTTAAACGGTTAGGTTAATGAGCATTAGCGAACTTCTCAAGGAAAAGCGGGAAGAAATCTTGCAAATTGCTGCTAAGCACGGGGCTTACAATGTCCGGATCTTCGGCTCAGCCGCACGGGGAGAAGGTGACATCTCCTACGCCAACCGCTTAGGCGGTATGGCGTAGGCTTCCAACTTCACAGATGGACATTCCTGTTTCGTCGGCTCTTACCAAATGACCGGCGCACCGAGTCATCCAGCTCAAGTACCCTCCACAGGCTGACAATGTGAGTCCCACATCGTTTAAAGCACGCATTAAAATGTTGATTGCAGCATTTTCGTCCCGATCTAAAACTGTCAGACATTTCGGACAGTCGTGAATCCGAATTTCTAAAGTCTTTGGGACTTCCCAACCGCAAGTGCTACAGTCAACTGTTGTGCCATGAGGTTTTACTTTTACAACTCGGACGCCGCGTCTGACCGCTACTGCCTCCAAGATTGTGATGAATTCGCCCCAGGCTGCATTTAAAATGCTCTTAGCTAAATTTGTTTTCGCTAACCCCTTAATGTTTAAGTCTTCTACGCCGATCAGGTCATAAGCTTTAACTAATTTGTGTGCAACTTTATAATGAAACTCTTTTCTTTGGCGTTTGATACGTTGATGAACTCTGGCAATTTTATTTTTCTGCTTTTGAGCATTGCTTGAGTTCTTCTGCATCCCTTGTTGACGACGCTGTGCTCTTGCTAATCGCCTTTGGGAACGCCGAAAGTTCTGCTGTATCGGCTCCGTATTGCCGTCAGATGTGGTCAAAAATGCCTTAAGTCCAACGTCTACGCCAACGACACTTTTTACTTCATCAAGTGGGATTGGGGTTGGTACTGAGCTGTCTTCTAGACTAATACAAGCATACCATCCGTCAGCCTTCTTGACGAGAGTGCAAGTCTTAGGTGTGAATCCATCTGGCAGAGGGCGATGCAAAATAATTGATATTGACCCAATTTTACTGAGGGTCAGCATCCCTTCTTTTATGTTCGCTCCAGCCTTCTCGCTATTAATTCGCGGAAAGGTGAACGAACGCAAATCCCCAATCTTCTTAAACCTTGGTCTGCCGCCACGTCGCCCCGATTTGTCAGGCTTAACCCATCGCTCCCAAGCTTTTTCTAATCGCTTGAGATTCTGTTGCTGAACATCGTGATAGATATTTTTGTAGTCGGGAAATAGTTCCTTGGTTTGCTTAATCAATCCGGCTTGCAGGTTGTAGTTAGGGAACAACCCTGGTAGTTCTCCAATTGGTTCAGATACTATGCTGCACCTGTCAATCTGACACCTTGTTCTACGCAACCAATCTAGCCGCTGCCCCAATGCATAATTGTGGTGACGCCGCAGTAGTTCAAGCCACCAATCCATGATGGTGGCTTGCTCAGCGGTTGGCTTAATTCGATATACGTAGGTTAGCTTCATGAGATATACTTTTACTTAGTGTTAAGTTTAGCCCAATGCCCTATAACCTGTCAAGTGGTGCATGTTTTAGCCTCCAAATGCACTTGGTTTTAGTCACTAAGTACAGACGAAAAGTTATCACGGCTGAAGTGCTACTGCGGTTGGAAGAGATTTTTCATTCCACTTGTCTCAAGTGGGAGTCTAGGGTGGTTGAGTTTAACGGGGAACCAGACCATGTTCACTTGCTGATTGATTACAATCCAAAAGTACAGATCAGCAAGTTTGTGAATAACCTGAAAACTGTTTCCAGTCGCTTAATCCGTAAGGAGTTTGAGCAGCAACGCCAGACAAGTTTATTCAAAGCCTGTCTTCTGGTCAGGAGCCTATGCATGTCTCGTCTTGTGGCGGTGTTACCGTTGAGCAACTTAAGAAATATGTCCAACAGCAACATGCTCCTGAGTAGCATAGTCCCTGTCCGCGATTCCCCTCCTACCATAAACGAGCGCAGCGATGTTTTGGTAGGAGTACCCTCGCGGTTGAGAGATGGGGATGATTCGTGAAGAGTATTCTATCTAAACACTAAAAAAATCCACCCCAGGCACTAAGCCTGAAGTGGGAGGTAAAAATAATGTTTTGTGATTCAATCCTAACAGCGAGGATTATATTAGCGCCTCAGTATTTTCCACAGACTTTATTTGAGCGCTAACTGTTTTTGCTTAGTCTTACGGTTGTGTTTAGAAAGATTCCAGGCCCCTATCAAACCAAGAGCCAGAATACCAATAGTTTGATCAGGCGAGGGCACCTTATATGAATGGTTATCAGTTTCAAATCCATTGTGAGCGCCGGTACCTGTATCGTCTAAGACAACTTTAGAGAAAGCTTCATTTGTTCCGGCCACAAAATCGACGTACCTACTATTACCTCCATTAGTATCAATAACGAGAGAGCTATTTTGGTTCTTCAGATCTTGACCTGTAATCACATTCCCCCCGGCTGTATTACTAATCGGCAACTGATTGTTATTAGCGTCGTAAAACTTTATAGTATTACTCGCATTTATGAGTCCCCAGTACAGCCCATAATATTTGATTGCTTGAGAAAAGGTGATAGTTACTGGACCGTGGTTTACTGCAATACCACTCTGCGTGTTACCTGTTGTACTAAATCCAGTGTTACCTGGATCATAGTAACTGCCCGTAATTAAGAAATTGGATGTGTCCTTATTATTGGATGCGTCGGTAGGCGCATAGCCCGCCTCAGTCTGCGTTGAATTGCGAATTAGTAAGCCATTAGAATCCTGAGTATAAGTGACATTTACTGGGCCACTAGTATCAGTATAGGATTGAGCGCCTTGCACTGGCTTCGAGTTGAAGTTAATTGTGGTTACGCCCGCTACAGAAGTATATAAGCCATCGCTCGGTCCGTTCGGTGTCAATGGTGCTGATTCCAGAGTAGCTGTGATAGCGTGAGCTGGATTGACTTGAGCGACCACAGCCAGTAGCGTGAAGAACGCAACTCTTTTACAAATCATAGATTTTTACCTCTCCCAACAGGGTCTTTGCACTTATGGCTTTTTTCTTTATAAATTTAGCTCTCCCTCTCCGACATATCCAAGCGTAATTTTACGTAAAAATCCGCAGATAGTTTAAGATTCAACTCGACTTACTCCAGTAGTTTTACTGAAGTAATATTTGTCAATGTGGTTTAAAAAACGTAGTATTTCTCAGAGTCTTTCTATGAACTATCAAATTTATATTTGATTTTTGAAAAACTTCCGTACATCTGAAGAGTGGTAAAATCAAAGGTAGTCTGTCGGCTCAACCATTCAAACATCCATTTTAAATGAGAAAATGTTGTAATCAAAGCGCAGAAACGTCTAACCCAGGTTTTGGCTTGCAACCAAATATCCTCAATTGGATTTTGTACTAATTAATAACCGCTGATTAGGAGACTGAGCTAGCAAAGAACCTAAATAATCAATCGGGTAGTCCTGAATAGTAATGGTCAGGATTGCAGGGACGCATTGTAGTGATGCACCTCGTACCAAATTGCTCCAATATGATTGCTCAATTTCTTGGAAAATGATAGAGTCTTACGAACTAAACGTCCTACTCGTTGACGCAGTGTGTTGTTGAACCGTTCAATATAGTTGGTTTTACCATGGGCGCCCAATCATGAGGCAAGCCTAGATCAGGTGGAGAATCAGCTGGGGTAGTTATTTGATCGCTTTGAGTTCGTAGATATTCCAAAGGGAGCCTCCAATGGCAGAATATTTGATGCCTTGGATGCGATCGCGCACCGCCGTCAGAGAAAGCGGATTAATCATGTGAATATAAGGCAAGTACTCTTGTGCTAGGCGTTGTGTTTCCGCATAGATGGCTTTACGCTTTGCTTCGTCTAACTCCCGTGCCCCCTGAATGTAGAGACGGCTAATTTTCTCCTCCCAATCTGCAACCTCTCGACCCTCAATTGGGGGCTGTCCTGGTCGCGGTTTCTGATTGAAGCTGTGTAAACCGCCGTCTACAGACCAGATATTAGCACCACTGGCTGGCTCAATACCGCCGCTAATGCCTCCGAAATAACATTCCCAGTCAAGGGTGCTGCTGAGCTTTTCTACAAGTACGTTGAAGACAATGGGATTAAAATCGACTTGAATGCCAATTTTGCTTAGATCTCGCTTAATCTGGGAGCAGATTGCATCAGCGGTCGGACTCCCAGTATTCGTTAGCAGTGTGAAGCGCACCCGGTTCCCTAAGGCATCAAGCAATTGGCCTTTGGCGTCATATTTGAATCCTGCTCCTAAGAGTAATTTTTTGGCTCGTTCTGGATCGTAGTCATAGACTTTTAAACCCTCTTTGGGAGAAAGGTAGTAGGGGCTTTGCACGGTAATTGGTGAGTTTTGCCGTTCACCCAGTCCCCGATAGATGTTGTTGAGCATGGTTTGGCGATCAATGGCGTAGGCGACTGCCTGTCTAAATGCCACTGTGTTAAACCAGCGCGACTTAATTGGATCAATCAGGGGGCTTCCATTAGGTCTGTGACCTTTATTGAGATTGAAGGCGATAAAACTCGTGCCGGTGTCGGGTCCACCGTTTTTGATCCTAAATTTTTCCCGCTTCTCTTCGTGCTTGAGCAAGGCAAAACTGCTAGGACGAATTTCGAGAATATCCAACCCCTCAGAGCGAAACTGCATTAAGGCTGTATCGGTGTTTTCTACTATTTCCCAGACAATGCGCTCAATGTAGGGCTGAGGGTTGCCCTGAGCATCCCGCCGCCAGTAATGGGGGTTTCTCCGAAATACTACCCGCTCACTCGTGGTGTAGGTTTCCAGCTTGTAGGGGCCATTGACTATAATTTTGGCTGGATCGGTATTTGTTCCCCAAGTGGACAGAAACTGAGGCTTACCATCTCGGTCTTTAGCCGTTATCGATTCACGTAGGGCATGTTCTGGTAAAATTGGCGCTCCTCCAGCGTTTCGAAGGAAGGGAGCAAACGGCTCTGGAACCGTGAATTCTACTTGGCGATCGTTTAGTTTGCGGACTTTCGGCAGGGCGCGACTCACACCAATCCGGAGAATGTCTCTGAGGTCTGTGGGAATGAGCTTGTTGAAGTAGATGTCATTAAAGGTAAAAACTACATCATCTGCCGTGAGGGGTTCACCATCAGACCACTTCAGCCCCTCTCGCAGGGTAAACACAATCCGCCGCTTGTCCTGGGAGATTTCCCAAGACTCAGCCAAGTCTGGCTCAACTTTCCCAGTCACTCCGTTTTCAGTAATCAATCCCTCGTAAATGAGACCAAAAACACTGGCAGACTCTTGGTTCAGGGCAAAGTTAAAGGTTTTGGGTTCGCCCAGTACATGATCCACTAGCTGAGGCACCTGAGCCGCTTCAGTTTTAAATTGGGCTGGGTTACAGCTGGTAAGGGCGATCGCGCTTATAAATATCAGTAAAAACCAACGACAGCGAGTAATGGTCGATAAGATAGTAGAAAGCATACTGTAATATTACTTATTTCCACATAATCAGCCCTAGTGTCTCTCACCTAAGATAAAAACAATAATTTGGGCTATTTTTCTACAACTTTGAGTTCATAAATGTTCCAAAATGCTCCTGCGAAAGCAGAGAATTTCACTCCTTGGACGCGATTGCGGATAGCAGCCATAGATAGGGGGCTGATCAGGTGAATATAAGGGAGATATTCTTGGGTGAGGCGCTGCGTTTCATCGTAAATAGCTTTGCGCTTGGCTTGATCAAATTCCTGCGCCCCTTTGATGTATAAATCTGCAATCTTTCGCTCCCAATCTGCTATTTCTCTTCCCTCAATTGGTGTTTGTCCTGGCTGTGCTGCTTGATTGAAGCTATGTAAACCACCATCAAGCGCCCAGACGTTTGCCCCATCATTCGGCTCAATTCCTCCGCCAATCAAAGCTCCAAGATAACATTCCCAATTAAGCGAGTTATGCAGTCTTTCTCCCAGCACAGTAAAGTTGAGCGGACTTAGATCTAATTGGATGCCAATTTTGCCCAAACTTTGCTTAATCTGCGAAGCCAGTGTATCACTGACCCTACTTCCGGCACTGGAAAGCATTGTGAAGCGAACGCGGTTGCCATCAGCATCAAATAATTGACCTTTGTTGTTGTATTTAAATCCTGCCCCTAATAGTAATTTTTTAGCCTGATCTGGATTGTAATCGTAGACCTTTAGACCTTCCTTTGGAGATAAGTGGTAGGGGTTTTGGATATCAATTGGTGAATTTTGGGTTTCACCTAGACCTCGTAGTAGATTGTTAATTATAGTTTTACGATCAATCCCATAAGCAACTGCTTGTCTAAAGGCAACCGTATTAAACCAACGGGATTTAATTGGATCTACCAAGGGGAGACCGTTCCTTTTTCCTTTATTTAGATTGAAAGAAATAAATCTTGTACCGAAGGCAGCTCCACCGTTGTAAATAGTAAAATTACCCCGCTTTTCTTCACGTTTAAGCAAAGAAAAGTTTTCTGCCGAGGCAGAAACTATATCCAACCCGCCTGAGCGAAACTGCATTAAAGCTGTGTCAGGCGATTCTACAATTTGCCAGATTACGCGCTCAATGTAAGGTAGAGGGTTTCCTTGAGCGTCCTTCCTCCAGTAATAAGGGTTACGCCGAAAGACCAAGCGCTGACTGGGAGTATAACTTTCTATTTTGTATGGACCACTAACAATGATTTTGGCTGGATCGGTATCTGTTTTCCAAGTGGAAAAAAACCGAGGATTACCTTTTGAATCTTTAGATTTTATAGATTCCAATAGAGCGTGTTTTGGCAGGATAGTGAGTGCGCTTGTGGGTTCTGCTGTAGTGGTTCTGAGGAAAGGAGAAAAGGGCTCTGGCATTAGAAATTCAACTCGGCGATCATCGAGCTTTCTGAGCTTAGGAAAAGCCTTATTAGCACCAATTTTGACATAGTCGGCGAGATCTGTAGGAATTTTTTTGTTGAAGACAATTTGCTCATACGTAAAAATTACATCATCTGCCGTCAGCGGTTCGCCATCCGACCATTTTAACCCCTCTCTTAAAGTAAAAATAACTCTTAGTTTATCATCTGAAATTTGCCAAGATTCAGCTAGTTCTGGCTCAATTTCACCTGTGACACCATTTACAGTGGTTAACCCCTTAAACGTGAGACCAAAAACGTTTGGTTCTTGTTGGTTCAGGGCATAATTAAAGCTTTGAGGATCAGTCGGAACACTAACCACTAATTGAGGTACCTGAGCTGCTTCAGTTTTGAATTGAGTTGGATTGCAACCAGTGAGGGCGATCGCGCTGATCAAAGTCAGCACAACTGCCAACCACTTACGCCAAATAGCAGGAAAAATACCAGAAGATTTCATAATTTATTCTGCGAAAAGCAAAACCACACCATAGGCAGCAATTCCTTCTTCTCGTCCGACTGGGCCTAATTTTTCATTGGTGGTGGCTTTGATGCCGATTTGGTTTGGTTTTAATTCCAGAACACCGGCAAGGCGATCGCGCATTGTTGAGATATGCGGTTTCAATTTCGGACGCTCTGCCACCACCACGGAATCAATATTGCCGACCTGCCAGCCTTGCTCCCGAACCAGCTGATTCACCTGAGCTAGTAAAACCAGACTATCTGCCCCAGCCCACTGAGGATCTGTGGGGGGAAAGTAATGCCCAATGTCCCCCAAACTTAGCGCTCCTAGCATTGCATCCATAATCGCGTGAGTCAGGACATCAGCGTCACTATGACCCAGCAATCCTAGTTCGTGGGGAATCTCCACCCCTCCCAGTATCAAGGGGCGACCAGCAGCCAACTGGTGGATATCGTAGCCATTACCGATGCGGATGTTCATCATCTCCTCCTGTTAACAAGTCGGGGCGGCGATCGCGCGTTCTGGCTATTTGCTGCTCTCGACGCCACCGGGCAATTTCTGCGTGATTGCCTGACAACAATACATCAGGCACCTTCCACCCGCGAAAATCAGCCGGGCGGGTGTATTGGGGGTAGTCTAGCAACCCTGCCTCAAAACTCTCTGCTTTCAAAGACTCAACTTTGCCCACAGTTCCCGGTAACAACCGCAGCACCCCATTGAGCAAGGCTAGCGCTGGAATTTCTCCACCCGTGAGGACAAAATCTCCCAAAGACACCTCGCGGGTGACTAAATGCAGCACCCGCTCATCCACGCCTTCGTAATGACCACAGATAATCACCAGCTGCTCGTAACCAATGGTCAGTTCTTTTAACAGAGACTGATTCAGCGTTTGACCCTGGGGTGTCATCAAAATCACTTCTCGCCGGGGTAAAACCGGCAGCGACTCCACAGCGGCAAAAATCGGTTCTGGCTTCATCAGCATCCCGACGCCGCCCCCATAGGGTTCATCATCGACCCGCCGGTGCTTATCGGTGGTGAAGTCCCGCGGATTAACCAAATGCACTTCGGCAATCTTTTTGGCTAAGGCTCTGCCCAATAGTCCTGAACTCAGCGTAGAGGTGAAAAAGTCTGGAAACAGGGTAACAATATCAAATCGCACTGTCGCACTAGACAAGGGAGACAAAAGAGACAAGGAGGTTCAAAAGTTTTTCTAATTGCTTAAATTATGTTTAAATATTGTCACATCTTGCAAATCACTTACGCTCCAGGGTTAAAAACTTCTCGACTATTGAGCAAGCCTCAGCAAATTTGCTTATCAGACCCGCCCACTCGCCCCCCTTCCCGTGCCTATGCTGCGGGGCGGGATCGAGCCATCGAAAATTCTGTTGAGCAAGAAGAGCCGCTCAACCCAAGCGTCAACTCGAGTAATCACCGATCCGGTCACGTTCAATTTCCCTGAGGCTTAGGAGAGGAGGAACATAATGCTGCAATTAGAAGCTCAATCACTTGAAATGAGTACACCCCAAGCCACTAAAACAGCCGTTCTGGTTATAGGTGGCGCAGAAGATAAAGTTCATGGACGTGAGATCCTGCAAACTTTTTTTGGTCGCGCTGGGTCTACAGAGGCTCACATAGCTGTTATTCCCTCTGCCTCCCGCGAACCAGCCATCACCGGCGGGCGGTATCTTAGCATCTTCCAAGAGATGGGTGCCAAGCAGGTTGATCTGTTGGACATTCGAGAACGGGATCAGTGTGAGTCACCCGAGATCCAGGCGTGCTTAGAAGCGTGTACTGGAGTGTTTTGGACCGGCGGCGACCAACTGCGGCTCTGTGCTGTATTGGCAGATACACCAGTGATGGAAATTATCCGACTCCGGGTGCAACAGGGGCAGCTGACTCTGGCAGGCACTAGTGCTGGGGCGGCGGTGATGGGGCATCACATGATTGCTGGTGGCGGCAGTGGCGAGTCGCCGAATCGTGCGCTGGTAGATATGGCGAAAGGGCTGGGGATCATACCAGAGGTGATTGTAGATCAGCACTTTCAGAACCGCAATCGGATGGCGCGATTAATCAGTGCGATCGCAGCTCATCCAGATCGGCTAGGCATTGGCATTGATGAAGATACTTGTGCGATGCTGGAGGGAGATGCTCTGTTGCAAGTGATGGGCAAAGGCACCGTGACTATAGTTGATCCAGGAGAAGTGTCCTACACCAACCAGCCGGATGTGGGAGCGACTGACCCCCTGAGTATCTATAACCTACGGCTGCACATCCTTAGCCACGGCGATCGCTACCACTTGCACCAGCGAACCGTTTTGGCTCCCGTTCATCGGCTTCCTAGCTAAAATTTGCTTTCAGCACTTATGCTGTGAGCCAGAACCCAGAGGGCATAGACTATAGTTGAGTTGATTGCCCCCCTTGAACAGCTAGCTGAGCCAACGGCTCTAACGCCCGAACTCTAACCGTTAGCTCAGCACTAGGTAGGTAGACAAACTGTTCCTAGTGAACAGTTTATCAAGTGATACCAGAGCGAAAATAGTTAATTGGTTGCGAATCTCGACCCCCTATTGTCATGAGAATCCTCAAAATCCAGACGTTACGCGGCCCCAACTATTGGAGCATTAGATACCACAAACTGATCGTGATGCGGCTAGATTTAGAAGACCTAGCCGAGAAGGCATCGAATCAGCTCCCAGGCTTCTACGAGGGATTAGTTGAGGCGCTGCCAAGTCTGGAGGGGCACTTCTGTTCCCCCGGCTGTCGCGGCGGGTTCTTAATGCGGGTGAGAGAAGGGACGATGATGGGGCATATTGTGGAACACGTAGCCCTGGAACTGCAGGAACTGGCGGGAATGCCAGTGGGGTTGGGTCGTACCCGCGAAACAGCCACGGATGGGACTTACCAAGTAGTAATTGAGTACCAGGATGAGGAAGCAGGTCGCTATGCGGCAAGGGCGGCAGTGCGGTTGTGCCAAAGCATAGTTGATACTGGGCGTTATCCCCAACCAGAGTTAGAGCAAGACATTCAAGACCTGAAAGACCTACATCGGGAAGCATCATTAGGACCGAGCACAGAAGCGATTGTCAAAGCAGCCCAAGCCAAAGGCATACCGTGGATAGCACTGGAGACGAGGTTTTTGATTCAACTGGGCTACGGAGTGAACCAACAGCGAATCCAGGCGACAATGAGCGCTAAAACTGGCATCCTGGGGGTAGAACTAGCCTGTGACAAAGAAGGGACAAAACGCATCCTGGCGGCGGCGGGAGTGCCGGTGCCAAGAGGGACAGTGATCAACTTCTTCGATCAGCTTGAAGCCGCGATCGAACTGGTGGGTGGCTATCCAATCGTGATTAAGCCCCTAGATGGGAATCATGGTCGGGGGATAACCATAGATATCAGAAATGTCTCAGAAGCGGCGGCAGCGTATGATGCCGCCAGAGAGGTCTCGGACTCAGTGATTGTCGAGCGCTATTACGTCGGCTCAGATCACCGGGTGCTAGTAGTGAACGGCCTAGTTGTAGCAGTAGCCGAGCGCGTACCAGCTCACGTAGTTGGGGATGGGTTGGCGACTATAAATCAACTTCTAGAGCGGATAAATCTTGACCCGGCTCGGGGAGAGGGACACGAAAACGTCCTGACTCGGATTGAACTAGACCGCACCAGCTACCAGCTGCTGGAGCGGCAAGGGTATAGCCTCGAAACCGTGCTCAAAGCTGGGGAAATCTGCTATTTGCGCGCCACAGCAAACTTGAGTACGGGCGGGATTGCCGTAGACAGAACCGACGACATCCATCCAGAAAACGTCTGGCTGGCACAACGGGTGGCGAAAATAATCGGGTTGGATATTGCCGGAATTGACATGGTGACACCCGATATTAGCCGCCCACTGCGAGCAGTGGATGGGGTAATTGTGGAAGTCAACGCCGCGCCGGGATTCCGGATGCACGTCTGCCCCAGCGTCGGTACTGCTCGCGATGTCGCCGCAGCAGTGCTAGAGATGCTGTTCCCAGGTGAAAGTCCCAGCCGGATTCCGATCATCGCCGTCACCGGCACCAACGGCAAAACCACCACGACGCGCCTGTTAGCGCACATATTCAAACAAACCGGACGCACTATCGGCTACACGACGACAGATGGCACGTATATCGGTGATTACCTGGTAGAAGCCGGTGACAACACTGGTCCCCAAAGTGCCCAGTTGATTCTGCAAGACCCGACGGTGGAGGTGGCAGTGCTGGAAGCGGCTCGGGGCGGGATACTGCGCTCTGGTCTGGGGTTTGATGCCTGCGATGTCGGGGTGGTGTTGAATGTGGCGGCGGACCACCTGGGAATTGGTGACATTAACACCGTGGAGCAATTAGCCCATCTCAAGAGTGTGGTAGCGGAAACGGTGTTGCCTCTGGGCTACGCGGTGCTGAATGCGGATGACCCCCTAGTGACGGCAATGGCAGCGCGGGTCAAGTCCCAAATCGCTTACTTTACGATGAATCCAGACAATTCCCTGGTGCAAAACCACATCCTCCAAGGTGGTCTGGCAGCAGTGTATGAGCATGGCTACCTGTCGATTTTCAAAGGGGATTGGACGCTGAGGATTGAGCTGGCGGTCAACGTCCCCCTGACGATGTTGGCACGGGCACCGTTTATGATTGCTAATGCCTTGGCAGCAAGTCTGGCGGCGTTTGCCCAAGGAGTGCCGATTGAGGACATTCGCAGCGGGTTGAACACTTTCCAAGCCTCGGTGAGTCAGACTCCGGGGCGGATGAATCTGTTCGATCTGGGCAACTATCACGCCTTGGTGGACTATGCCCATAATCCAGCTAGTTATGAGGCTCTGGGCGGTTTCGTCAGCAATTGGCCGGGTGAGCACATTGGTGTGGTCGGGGGACCGGGCGATCGGCGTGACCAAGACTTCATCACTCTGGGCAGCTTGTCGGCAACTATCTTTGATCGGATTATTGTCAAGGAAGATGATGATACCCGTGGACGTCCACGCGGTCAAGCGGCTGAGTTAATTGTCACAGGCATCTTGCAAGCCCAGCCTGATTGCCGCTATGAATCGATCCTGGATGAGACTCTAGCCATCAATACTGCTCTAGACAGTGCCCCCAATGGCAGTCTGGTGGTGATTTTGCCTGAAAGTATCAACCGTGCCATCACTCTGATTGAAGCGCGTTGCCCCACCTCCAAGAAGGAAGAGGAGCCGAGCCGTTCGACTGGTGCAGCTAATGCTGAAGGTGGAGTCAAGTCTTCTGTAACCAACACGTTCTGAGCGAGAGTCAATTCGCCAATGCTCTGTTCATTTCACCCCTGAACGACCTCATACTTAGATGTCAGCGATTCCCTGGGGAGTGGACCGGATCTCGTCCAGATCCTACCGTAGTTGTTTTCAATGTCGATGCGGATAATCTCTGCTTCTAGCCAGCGTCGCTTGCCTTGCTCAAAGACGATATAAGAAATGCGCTGTCCGGTTCTAAGATTAGCGAGCATAACTCGCTTGTAATTAATGGCGTTGAGCACGTAGATCTCCTGTAGAGCTGAGGAGATCCCCTCTCGCTCACGGAGTACTTTCTACTGGGCGGAAAGAGGAGGAATCCTCAGCAGTTGACTGAGTATTTGTACTCACTCTATCACAGTTTCCTATCCATGCGCTTAATTCCTTAACCCCCTATCCGCCTAGCAGACTCTGGCGGACGCCGTTCCAATCCGCTATATACCCTAGCAAAAAACACCCCAAACTAAGTAAGCATTAGGGTGTTTGTAGTTATCAAACCTTTTGATAAATTCCCCGGTGTTGTTTGACGATTAAACAACAATCCTAACTTGTGTAGTCAGTGGAACTGACTTCATCCGACTCGCGCTAACTATTGGGATTCGGGTCACGGTAAGCAACTGCTTCCGAGCGTTTGCCTTTAGCTAAACCAGCCAGACCAGCCAGACCGATTAATCCCAACCAGCCCCAGTCAAAATGGTCATTATCGCGGTTGTTGTCTGTAGTTGAAGTGGTATTAGTAGTTGAAGTGGTATTAGTACTTGGGGAGCTACTGCTTTGAGCAGAAGCGGGCATTGTTAAAGGTGACACAGCTAGGGCACTTGCCAGCAGACCAGCTCCGACTGCCTGAAATATGTTTGAAGGCTTCATAATTAAACTTCCGCTTTTAGTTACCCTATTTTATCAAATTTTCCCCTAAAACCACCTCAGCCCTTAGACGTAAATGAGGCCGTCTAATTATGCTACTGAAGTAGTAGAAAAAACTTGCTCTGACTCTAATTTACTACAGATATAAAATATTTTACTGAAAATATTTGCTCTTAGCTGCACCTTAAGCTCTATACCTAGAGATTAAACAATTGAAATCATCCTGTTTTAAAACAAAGTAAGATTTAAACAAGTTTACCTACCAAACTTTATTGATACGAAACATAGGCTTTCAACGAATTAATAGTATTAATTAGAGTGCCTGCTCCAATGTGGATTGCTGGATAGCGATCGCGCTTGTGCGTTGCCAATTGCTAGGTATTGAGGATAACTAGTCACCATGAGAATTCTGCTAGTGGAAGACGATGAGAGCGTTGCTGAAGTACTGATGAAAGCTCTTACAAGTCAGCATTATCTAGTTGATCTTGCTACTGACGGTCAGGCTGGTTGGGAACTGGCAGAGGCGTTTGAGTATGATTTGATCTTGCTGGATTTGATGCTGCCTAAGCTTGACGGTATTAGTTTTTGCAGACAGCGACGGGCTTTGTGCGATCGCACCCCAATTCTCCTACTGACTGCTCAAGACGACCGCATCAACAAGGTCACAGGGTTAGATGCTGGAGCAGACGATTATGTCGTCAAGCCCTATGACCTTGATGAGTTATTAGCCCGGATACGGGCTTTGCTGCGTCGAGGCAGTTCGACGCTATCACCCGTGATGGAGTGGGAAAACCTGCGTCTTGACCCCAGTAACTGCTCAGTCACCTACTCCGGGCAACTGTTGCATCTCACTTCTAAGGAGTATGCTGTACTGGAGCTGTTCTTAAGAAATACTCACCGGATATTCAGCCAAAGTGCGCTGCTCGATCATCTCTGGTCGTTTGAAGAACCTCCTTCAGAGAATGCCGTTAGAGCTCAGATCAAGAGTTTACGGCAGAAACTTAAGAAAGCTGGGGCGGCGGCTGATTTGATTGAGACAGTCTACGGGCTGGGGTATCGGCTGAAATCGACAGAATCGGCACTCAGGAACCAGGAAGCGGAAACTACCCTAGCTCCACGGGGAGTGGATGCAACCGCAACTCAAACCGAGCAGCAAGTTTCGCCGGAACTGACTGCGATTTGGGAGCGGTTCAAGGAGAAGTACAGCGATCGGATTACGGTCTTGGATCAAGCTGTGACGGCTCTGCTAGAAGGCACTATTACTGAAGCATTACGGCAACAGGCAATAGGTGAGGCACATACACTGGTAGGGTCGCTAGGCAGTTTTGGCTTGGTTGAAGCCTCCCATTTGTGCCGTGAAATCGAACAGACGTTTCAAGCTGGGATCACACTGAGTCAGGCTAGGGTGAAGCATCTGTCTGGACTGGTTGCCCAGTTGCGGCAAGAGCTAGGGGTGCTAACACTACTAGACCATTAGGGTACTATACACAACTCGCCGATTATGAAGCGCAATTCCTAAGATTTTGATACTTCAGTAACAATTGGAAGCTTTCATTTGGGGCCACTATGGTTAAAAGCTCCCCAAAGATATAATTCAACCTGCGTGAAAATATCCTTTCAAACACAAATCATTACAATTGTATTCGGGCTGGCGTTGCTGATTTTCCTAGGTTATGCCGCCGAGGCTAGCAGTACAAGTGTATCGCTGTTCTGCTCCAGCCTAAGTTTGGCGCTATTCGTGTTAGTTTACTATTTCTTAAATCGCCTTATAGCAGTGCAGCGCGATATTTCTGAACGAAAACTTGCTTTATCGGCTCTACAAAAGTCAAAAGATGAACTGGCAATCAGAGTCGCAGATCGTACAGATGAACTCAGCCAAGCCAACGATCGCCTGCAACGTGAACTCTTGGAGCGCGAGCGGGCTAAGGAGGCATTGCGGCAAGCCGAAGAGAAGTATCGTAGCATTTTTGAAAATGCCATCGAGGGCATTTTTCAGACGACCTGGGATGGGCGATATTTAACGGCAAATCCCATGCTGGCGCGCATATATGGCTACTCCTCACCCAAAGAACTGATAGCGAATATCTGCGATCTCGGGCGGCAAATTTACGTTGACGCGAACCGTCGTGCAGAGTTCATTCGCCTGCTACAGAAGCACGACATCGTGTCGGAGTTTGAATCTCAGGTTTATCGTCAAGACGGCAAAGTCATCTGGATTTCAGAGCAGGCGCGAGCTGTGCGTAACTCTAGCGGCGTGCTGCTCTACTACGAAGGCACCGTCTTCGACATCACTGAGCGCAAGCAGTCTGAAGAGGAACGAGCTTTATCGGAGCGACGTTGGCGTACCCTACTGGAGAATGTGCGCCTGGTAGTCGTGGGACTTGATTGCAAAGGCTTGGTTGAATATGTAAATCCCTTCTTCCTAGAATTGGTTGGGTACACCCGAGAGGAAGTCTTGGGCAAGGATTGGTTTGGGGCTTTCGTCCCGCCGCACCAGAAACAGCGGGTGCAAGAGAGCTTCCTAGAATTCCTACAGCAGGAATTCCACCGACATTACCAGAACTCCATCCTCACTAAATCTGGCGAAGAAAGAATAATTGCCTGGAATAACACCCTGCTACGCAATTTGCAGGGCGATGTGATTAGCACGCTCAGCATTGGGGAAGATATCACAGAGCGTTACGCCATAGAACGGATGAAAGACGAGTTCATCTCCGTTGTCAGCCACGAACTGCGCACCCCCCTGACCTCGATTCACGGTGCCTTGAACCTGCTATCGAGTGGTCTGGTGGACACTCAGTCTGACAAGGGGCGGCGCGTGATCGAAATTGCAGCCGAGAGTGCCGATCGCCTGGTAAGGCTAGTCAACGACATTCTCGAATTGGAACGCTTGGAGTCAGGCAAGATCAGCTTGTTGAAGCAGCCCTGCAATGCCGCTGACCTGATGACGAAAGCCACAGATATGATGCAGGTAATGGCGAATCGAGCCGGAATCCCCCTATCGCTTTCTTCCCAAGCTATTCAGTTCGATGCCGACCCGGACCGGATTATCCAGGTGCTGACGAACCTGCTCGGCAATGCGATCAAATTTTCACCTAAAGGTTCTACAGTCTGCTTGAGTGTAGAACTGCAACTCACCCCCTCACCCCACGCCAGTCGCCTCAACGGGGGGAACCCTCGCACGGCGCTGGCTCCTCACCCCACTGTATTATTCCAGGTTAAAGACCAGGGGCGCGGCATTCCTGGCGACAAAATTGAAAGTATCTTCGAGCGCTTTCACCAGGTTGATGCCTCAGATTCCCGCAAAAAAGGGGGGACGGGTTTGGGCTTGGCAATTTGCCGTAGCATTGTGCAGCAGCACGGGGGACGGATCTGGGTTGAAAGTACCCTAGGTTTAGGCAGCAGTTTTTACTTCAGCCTGCCCTTGGCAATGTGAATTTTAATCCTTAGTCTAGGGATTTCCAAAATACCTAATTATATTCTACACCAATTTAGGGATAGTTCTAATGACAACCAAGCGAATCTTAGTGATTGACGATGAAGATGGTATCCGAGAAATCATCCAAATCTGCCTAGAGGCGGTGGCAGCATGGGATGTTTTTACCGCCGCCTCGGGTAGCGAGGGGTTGGCTATAGCAGAGGCTATTCAGCCCGATGCAATTTTGCTAGATGTGATGATGCCTGATCTGGATGGACCTACGACTTTTCAGCAGTTGCAGGCAAATGCTGCGACTGGGCACATCCCAACTATTTTGCTGACAGCGAAGGCAAAGATTAGCGAACAACAGCAGTTTATCGACTTGGGTGTAACAGGCGTGATCACGAAGCCCGTCAAGGCTCAAGATTTAGTTGACCAGATCCGAGAGATTCTGAACTGGAGCGATTCATAGGGGTCAGGGGGAGCCAGTTGCGTTTTTCCATTTACAATTCACAAATTGTTCACATTGATACTCTAGCTTCAAGTTAGAGCCAGACAAATCATCGAGTTAACGGTAGTTTATGGGTCTATTTTTCTATACAAGTACGGCAGTCAAAGTACTTTCTCAGCCGCGATTCGGTAGCAAGGAGAACAGTGAGCATGTTTGTAACCACTACCTGTAAGCCACAGGTTGAATTAGTAATGGATGTCTTCAAAACTCAAAGCGTTGAATTAGCAATAGATGTCCTCAAGGTTCAAAACAAGGCTCTGATAAATTCGCTCAAAGACTATCTTACCGTTTTACCCAGTCCCCAATGTGTTGAGGAAGTCTTGGCAGCAGCGATCGATCAACTGGCTGAAACCGACCCTGATGCTTGTCGCTGGATGTTGCGCAATCCTGACTATCTTGAGCCTGAGCTTGACCTAGTTGAGCTGGCGGTGAAGTTGGCGCTAACAAAGCTTCAGAATCAGGGTTTCGTGCTGGATCAAGACTTTAAATTTGAACCAAACGGTCGGCTACAAATGAGTGAATTGGCAAAGGCTCAGTTAATGGTTGGGAATTCAGCCTGCGATCGCCTACTCCTAGAAGAGATTCTGCAAGTTCGTGATTAAGCTCTTCAAGATTTAGCTATGTGTTTAACGCCACATTATTGGGAAATTTACAAGCTATGAATACAAATTCCACCCAGATAAAAGTCAGGTTTCCTCTGGGTCAATTTCTCAAACAGTTGCTTTTTAGTGCCCTGTCCGAAGTAGTTTTAAATCCGGTAAAATTTTGGTATTTATACAGAGTTCAGCTATTAGAACGCTGTTGGTTCCAAGATTGTGATTTTGTAAGTTATATGCGGTTTTGGTATGTTTATATACTTAAGCTACTAGAACGCTGTTGGGAGCAAGATTATATTCAAATATTGGAACGTTGCTGGGGTCAAAATTGTGAATTAGAGGAACACAATTAATAACTGACAGTCATGCTTTGCTCAATAAGAGTGAATCTCACAATTCTATAAAAAATACAACAGACAGCGATTATCAGGAAAAATCGATGAAGACTATCAGCAAGATTAACGACGAGTTGGCGATCGCTGGCCAGGTTACGCCAGAACAGTTGCAACAGATTGCCCAGTCAGGATTTAAGTCAGTGCTCAACCTACGATCACCTGGGGTCAAGCCGAGATCCGTGCGAGATAGGATGAGAATCCTCAAAATCCAGACGTTACGCGGCCCCAACTATTGGAGCATTAGATACCACAAACTGATCGTGATGCGGCTAGATTTAGAAGACCTAGCCGAGAAGGCATCGAATCAGCTCCCAGGCTTCTACGAGGGATTAGTTGAGGCGCTGCCAAGTCTGGAGGGGCACTTCTGTTCCCCCGGCTGTCGCGGCGGGTTCTTAATGCGGGTGAGAGAAGGGACGATGATGGGGCATATTGTGGAACACGTAGCCCTGGAACTGCAGGAACTGGCGGGAATGCCAGTGGGGTTGGGTCGTACCCGCGAAACAGCCACGGATGGGACTTACCAAGTAGTAATTGAGTACCAGGATGAGGAAGCAGGTCGCTATGCGGCAAGGGCGGCAGTGCGGTTGTGCCAAAGCATAGTTGATACTGGGCGTTATCCCCAACCAGAGTTAGAGCAAGACATTCAAGACCTGAAAGACCTACATCGGGAAGCATCATTAGGACCGAGCACAGAAGCGATTGTCAAAGCAGCCCAAGCCAAAGGCATACCGTGGATAGCACTGGAGACGAGGTTTTTGATTCAACTGGGCTACGGAGTGAACCAACAGCGAATCCAGGCGACAATGAGCGCTAAAACTGGCATCCTGGGGGTAGAACTAGCCTGTGACAAAGAAGGGACAAAACGCATCCTGGCGGCGGCGGGAGTGCCGGTGCCAAGAGGGACAGTGATCAACTTCTTCGATCAGCTTGAAGCCGCGATCGAACTGGTGGGTGGCTATCCAATCGTGATTAAGCCCCTAGATGGGAATCATGGTCGGGGGATAACCATAGATATCAGAAATGTCTCAGAAGCGGCGGCAGCGTATGATGCCGCCAGAGAGGTCTCGGACTCAGTGATTGTCGAGCGCTATTACGTCGGCTCAGATCACCGGGTGCTAGTAGTGAACGGCCTAGTTGTAGCAGTAGCCGAGCGCGTACCAGCTCACGTAGTTGGGGATGGGTTGGCGACTATAAATCAACTTCTAGAGCGGATAAATCTTGACCCGGCTCGGGGAGAGGGACACGAAAACGTCCTGACTCGGATTGAACTAGACCGCACCAGCTACCAGCTGCTGGAGCGGCAAGGGTATAGCCTCGAAACCGTGCTCAAAGCTGGGGAAATCTGCTATTTGCGCGCCACAGCAAACTTGAGTACGGGCGGGATTGCCGTAGACAGAACCGACGACATCCATCCAGAAAACGTCTGGCTGGCACAACGGGTGGCGAAAATAATCGGGTTGGATATTGCCGGAATTGACATGGTGACACCCGATATTAGCCGCCCACTGCGAGCAGTGGATGGGGTAATTGTGGAAGTCAACGCCGCGCCGGGATTCCGGATGCACGTCTGCCCCAGCGTCGGTACTGCTCGCGATGTCGCCGCAGCAGTGCTAGAGATGCTGTTCCCAGGTGAAAGTCCCAGCCGGATTCCGATCATCGCCGTCACCGGCACCAACGGCAAAACCACCACGACGCGCCTGTTAGCGCACATATTCAAACAAACCGGACGCACTATCGGCTACACGACGACAGATGGCACGTATATCGGTGATTACCTGGTAGAAGCCGGTGACAACACTGGTCCCCAAAGTGCCCAGTTGATTCTGCAAGACCCGACGGTGGAGGTGGCAGTGCTGGAAGCGGCTCGGGGCGGGATACTGCGCTCTGGTCTGGGGTTTGATGCCTGCGATGTCGGGGTGGTGTTGAATGTGGCGGCGGACCACCTGGGAATTGGTGACATTAACACCGTGGAGCAATTAGCCCATCTCAAGAGTGTGGTAGCGGAAACGGTGTTGCCTCTGGGCTACGCGGTGCTGAATGCGGATGACCCCCTAGTGACGGCAATGGCAGCGCGGGTCAAGTCCCAAATCGCTTACTTTACGATGAATCCAGACAATTCCCTGGTGCAAAACCACATCCTCCAAGGCGGTCTGGCAGCAGTGTATGAGCATGGCTACCTGTCAATTTTCAAAGGGGATTGGACGCTGAGGATTGAGCTGGCGGTCAACGTCCCCCTGACGATGTCGGCACGGGCACCGTTTATGATTGCTAATGCCTTGGCAGCAAGTCTGGCGGCGTTTGCTCAAGGAGTGCCGATTGAGGAGATTCGCAGCGGGTTGAACACGTTCCAAGCTATTGAAGCGCGTCGCCCTTAGTGTTTGTCGGAGTTTATTTGTCCTGGTCTGAAGCTTCTGGCTCTGGGCTAGGATTTTTTAATTCTTCCTTAAAGCCCCGCAATGTTTTGCCCAGAGCGCTTCCCATTTCCGGAATTTTCTTGGGACCAAAAATTAAGATTGCGGCGATCGCAATTACACCCACTTCAGGCCATCCTAGTCCAAACATACCAGTCTCCAGTAAACTATCCTTAGTTAGCAGTCAATCTTTTAACTTGGATTGGTAATTTTAACCAATCACTCAGTTCATGGGCGAGCCAGTCGAGTTCCGGTTCAGTAATATCACCGTAACCACCAAGCTCATACTTCTGTATTCCTGCCCAAATAGTAATCTTGCGTTTAGTGTCACCTAAATATTCTAGTTCCAGTTTACTGATATTCTGTCTTGGTGCTGGACGCGGACGATTGGATTTAAAACCAAACACCTCATAGGTTCGCGAAATTTCCTGCTGATTCAGACGGAGCCGAACTCGTCCAAATAAAGTAGAGAGTATCTGCCATACCATGCTAATGCCAGCACCCCAAAACGGTAATGAGAATAAGGCAAAAAAGAGGTTAAGACCAAGAGGTGCCACGAATACGGCAGAGGCTGTCCAAATTACTACGAATGAATTCCAGGCGATCACAAACAAGGTCAAGGTTACAATATCAGCACTAAATCCCTTCGCTGGCATAAAAATTTCTAGAGCATTTGCCTGGAGGAGCAACAAGATTTTGCTACCAAACGGCTTGCTTGCAACGAGAGTTGGGATGTTTCTTGGGGTCGGCTCATCCAACGCTTGCAGTGCTTGCTGGGCAGAAGTAAAGCGTCGGTCTAAACTCGGTTCTGTCATCCACTTTAACCAGTTAGCAAAGGCAGGACTCAGGGTGGTTGCCTGCTCAAACTTAATTCGGAAATCTTGTTGGGGTAAATCAGCTGGATGAGTGCCTGTTACCAAGGTAATCAAAGTCGCTCCTAAGCTGTAGAGGTCGGAGGCTGGAACCGTGCGTCCGCCAAATTGCTCCTGTGGCATATAACCATAGGTTCCCACCACCGTAAAGGTCTTACCTTCCCTTGCAGCTAGTGTCTGCACTGAGCCGAAATCGACTAGGTAGACTTGACCGACACTATTTCCAGAACGATTAGTCAACAATATATTGCTGGGCTTGATGTCGCGGTGGATGACGGGAGGCTGACGCCCATGCAGGTAAATGAGGATTTCTAACAAGTCTTTAGCCAGCTGTCTTACCTCCGGCTCACTGAAGCTACGTCCAGCTTTGAGATGTTCCTCTAGCGATTGCCCGTCCACATAAGTCTGTACGAGGGCAAATCCTTTACCATTGTCTGTGTTTAGCTCAACATAATCCAGATAGCGAGGAATGGCAGGATGGGAGAGGGCTTTTAAGGTTTCGGCTTCGCGCTCAAACAGCTTAAGATCATCCCATTCAAAATCACTACCAAAAGACAGGAGCTTGATGACGACTAATTCTTGAGTTTGGGAGTCACGCGCTAGCAGCGTCCGTCGCCCAGCATTTCTTCCCAGCTGCTGCTGGCTCTCATAGCGATCGCCCAATACTTGACTAGCCATTCTTTTCCTCCCAATAATTAATTGGCATAGCCCTGTTTGCCCCCATGGCGACCGAACTTGCTTGAGTCAACTCATGTAGGACACCTCATGCCTCTATTGTGCAACACCAAGGCTTTTGTATTGACGAGCACTCTAAAAAAGCTCTAGGGTCATTAATATTTCTATGCCTTCTCAACTCTGGCCCTACATTACTCCTGGCATCCCTGACGAGTTGTTCGAGCGCTTGCCGGGTATTCCCCTGAGCAAGCGAGAGACTCGGCTGCTGTTGATTGCCCACCTGCGGCTCTTGCCAGACTCAATTTTATGGGACATTGGCGCTGGTACGGGTACGATTCCGGTAGAGATTGGGTTGCTGTGTCCCAAAGGACGGATTATCGCAGTCGAACGAGATGAGGAAGTAGCCAGCCTGATTCGCCGCAACTGCGATCGCTTTGGCGTTCAGAATGTAGAAGTTATTGAAGCAAGCGCCCCAGAGTGTTTGCAAGACCTGCCCCAGCCCCCCCACCGGGTCTGCATTGAGGGAGGCCGCCCCATTAAGGAAATTTTGAAAGCAGTCTGGCCCTACTTGCCACACCTTGGCCGAGTTGTCGCCACCGCTGGTAATCTTGAGAGTCTATATGCTGTCTCACAGGGCTTGGCTGAGTTGCAAGCCCGTAATATCGAGGTCGTTCAGTCTGCCGTTAACCGTTTAGAGACGCGGGGCATCCAGCAAACCTTTGCTGCTGTCGATCCCATTTTTATCCTCAGTGGTGAAAAGTTAAACTGAGTTTGAAGGATGACGGATGAATTCATCCTCCAGCCTTCATCCTTCATCCTTTTAGCCATGCCTTGGTCTCGGATTGTTAGTGGAATTGTTGCGATCGCTCTTGCGCTTGGAATGAGCCTGATGGGAGGGTGGTATTTCACCCTCATGTTTGCACTTATTGTTTATTTGGGTCAGCTCGAATACTTTCAACTGGTTCGAGCCAAGGGGATTGCACCCGCAGCTAAAACCACTCTGGTTGTCAGCCAAGCCCTGCTAATTATTGCTACTTTTTCTTCGACGTTAGCTGACGCTGTTATGCCAGTGGCTGGGACGTTTATTTGTTTTTATCTACTGTTTCAGCCCAACTTGGCCACGATTGCTGATATTTCCACCTCGATTCTGGGGCTATTTTATGGCGGTTATTTGCCTAGTTACTGGGTGCGGTTGCGATCGCTCGGTAGCGCCGCAGTCAGCAACTTACCTTTAGGAGGCTACTGGCCCGAAACCTGGACAAATTCCACCCTACCACAAGGTCTGACAGTCACGCTGCTAGCCTTCTCCTGCATCTGGGCAGCTGATATTGGGGCTTACACCATCGGCAAAATCTTTGGTCGAACACGCCTTTCCGACATCAGCCCCAAAAAGACAGTAGAAGGGGCTGTTTTTGGGGTAAGTGCAAGCGTAGCTGTGGCTGGGGTGGGTTCTTGGTATCTCGACTGGCCCGGCTGGCCACTGACAGGCGTGGCGTTGGGTCTGCTGATTGGCATTGCTAGCCTGTTGGGCGATTTAACCGAGTCAATGATGAAGCGCGATGCTGGAGTTAAGGATTCAGGACAACTAATTCCCGGTCACGGCGGCATTTTAGACCGCGCCGATAGCTACGTTTTTACCGCTCCCCTGGTTTACTATTTCGTGACGCTAGTTTTACCGCTGCTGGCAAAGTCTTAACTAGATTCTTCGTCCACAGCGGGGATCAGTTTAATCCGACCACGACAAACCAGCTGACCTGGAGTTAGAGTGAGTTCCTCGATGGCGGCTTCTGGGCCTAAATCTAGCTTAAAACTCGCTAAATTTTCACTTGGTTTACCCATTTGAGTCTGGATCTGGAAGTTTTCCAGCTGTAGTTCATGGTTGCTAGCTAGGTTTAGACCAGTGCGAATCACCACTGATTTTGGGTTATCGTCAACACCTGCAAGGGTAGCAGCCGCAGTCAGCTGACCGCTATCAATGCTAATCTTGTGCCAGGTGACTGGGCCGTTTACTGGGGAGCTTGCTGGAAGTCGTGTTAAGAGCAACTCACTCAGGGCATTAGCTAACAAAGGGGACGCCAAGGAGGCATTGAGATCCAATTCCTGCACCACCAACTCACAAAAGAGCGGCACAGGCTCTAGGAGTCGCAGGGGCTGACCCCTGAGAACCGCTGCTAAGTTGACGCGAATGCCTTCTCCCACAAACTGAATTTGTGTCAGATGCAGTCCTTGATAGACAGCTTGGCATGCTGAAATAGACACGCCGGGAATGTGACCACTGAAGATTTGGCGATTGCTGCCCGAAATTTTCACTTCGAGGTCTGACACTTGCTGAACTTGCGATCGCAGCCACAGCCCCACGGCTGGCGACAACACTTTACTAATGAGCCAGCTTTGGTTTGCACTCACGGTTTCTGAACATAACTCTGGCTTTGTACCAGCTGGGTTATCGCTCCTCAAAGATCAAGGAGCATATGAACTAGTCATGATTCTGCTTGTAATATTTATACATGTATATGTGACGCAATGCAAAGATTTGGCTTAGTCTTAAAGATTAAGCGCTTTAGTCATGGAAGAACGGCTGCAAAAAATTCTCTCCCAGTGGGGGATTGCCTCACGTCGTGAAGCAGAAGCTATGATTCTGGCTGGGCGCGTGCGGTGTAATGGCACTGTGGTTGGGCTGGGGCAAAAAGCTGATCCAGAAAGCGACGCTATCGAAGTAGATGGCAAGCTGATCCAGCCGATACATCGTCCGACTCCGGTCTATCTCTTACTTCACAAACCAGCTGGAGTTGTTTCCACCTGCGATGACCCACGGGGACGCCCAACCGTTATGGATTTACTGCCGCCAGAATTGCGAGCGAGTCAGGGGATTCACCCCGTTGGTCGTCTGGATGCCGACTCCACAGGAGCATTGCTGCTTACAAATGACGGAGAACTGACATTCGTCCTCACCCATCCTAGCCATAGCATTTCAAAGACCTACCAGGTTTGGGTGCAGGGTGAGCCGCCAGAATCAGTGCTGCAACAGTGGCGTCAAGGTGTTCTCCTGAAGGGCATAAAAACGCGACCTGCTCAAATTCGCGTCATCTCCCAGAGTTCTGGCGAAACCTGCTTGGAAATAATTTTGAAAGAGGGGAGAAATCGGCAGATTCGACGAATTGCTCAGCAGCTAGGGTATCCCGTAATTCAGCTGCATCGTACCGCTATTGGTCCGATTGAATTACAACCACCAGGAGAGCCACCGTTGCCTAAGAGTTGCTATCGTCCCCTTAAAGATGTTGAACTGCGCTTTTTGCTGTTGTTATGAGTTTCAAAGTCGCTCAAAACTCATAACTCATAGCTATGTTTGGGGGGTGCGCCCATAGGTTTCGGTTAGTGTCTTAAGGCGATCGCGCAGTTCATCCGTCAGAGCATCAGCCTGATACCGCCACTCCCAATTGCCCTCGGCTTTACTCGGAACATTCATCCGGGAATCGCTTCCCAGTCCCAAAATATCCTGCAGCGGAATAATCACCTGGTTTCCCACCGAACCCAGAGCTAACCGGATCAAATCCCAGTGGATGCCCTCAGAACTGGTACAACCCAAGTAGCGGAGAACGGCTTCCTTTTCCTGCTCTGGGAGCTGATTGAACCAGCCTGGAGTTGTGTCATTATCGTGCGTACCAGTGTAAACTACACAGTTGCGGGAGTAAATGAAGGGTAAATAAGGATTATCAGGGCCTGAACCAAAGGCAAACTGCAAAATCTTCATGCCTGGAAATTCAAATTTGTCTCGCAGCGCCTCCACCTCTGGGGTAATTGTGCCCAAATCTTCTGCCAAGACAGGTGGCTTGCCTAATTTCTGATTGAGGGCTTGAAACAAAGCCTCCCCAGGCGCTTCAATCCACTCTCCATTGATGGCAGTGGTTTCCCCACGGGGTACTGCCCAGTAAGCTTGGAACCCCCGAAAGTGGTCGATCCGAATGATATCTATATATTCAAGCATGGCCTGGAAGCGCTGCACCCACCACTTAAAGTCTTGTTGCTGCAGTTGCTCCCAGTTATATACTGGGTTACCCCACAATTGACCTGTGGCGCTGAAGTAGTCTGGCGGCACCCCAGCCATGAGTGCCGGTTCACCCGTTTCTTCATGCAGGCAAAAGATTTTCGGATGCGCCCATACGTCAGCGCTATCGTGAGCAACGTAGATGGGAATATCACCGATAATTTGGATGCCGCGCATGTTGGCATAGCGCTTGAGTTCCGACCACTGACGGAAGAACTCGAACTGGGTATATTTGAAGAAAGAAATCTCAGCACTCAGCCGCTGCCGCCACTGCTCTAAGGCTTCTGGTTGGCGTTGGCCAATCTCTCGCTCCCAAGTATGCCAACTGCTCCCCTCATTGGTATCTCTGAGCGCCATAAATAAGGCATAATCATCGAGCCAGTAGGCCATGCTTTCACAAAAACCCTCAAATTCCTTTTGCAGCACAGGCGTTGCCTTGGGTTTAAAATTCTCGTAGGCAAGCTTTAGCAAGGGCATCTTCGTTTTTACAACCTGCTCAAAATCCACTTTTTCTACGGGAAACGCCGGGAGATTGGCAAAATCTTCATCCGTTAGCAACCCTTCGTCCTTTAGCCGTTCCGGGCTAATCAGCAGTGGATTTCCAGCCATTGCGGAATAGGACAAATAGGGTGAATTGCCATACCCCGTCGGTCCCACGGGCAAGATTTGCCACAATTGTTGGGCACTTTGGGCTAAAAAATCAACAAAACGATAGGCTTCTGAGCCCAAGTCGCCAATACCGAAGCGACTGGGAAAGGAAGTAGGGTGCAGCAAAATGCCACTGGATCTGATAAAAGGCATAAGAATCTGAACAAAAGGAGGCAGTCACGAAGCTAGCACGCCACGGAAGGTTTTGAAACCTGACTATAGTCATACAATGCTTGCTTTGTAAGGGCAAATTTTGGCTGGATTTAACCTCCTGATTTAGGGCAAAATATCAATTATGACTCACCGCAATCCTGCACCTACAGTCGATATCATCATTGAACTGGTTGACCGACCGCATCGACCGATTGTCTTAATTGAGCGCCATAATCCCCCACTAGGCTGGGCGATTCCGGGTGGCTTTATCGATTATGGCGAATCAGCTGAAACGGCGGCGCGGCGGGAAGCTGAGGAAGAGACAGGATTGCAGGTGGAGTTGATTGAACAATTCCATGTATATTCTGACCCGAATCGCGATCCCCGTCAGCACACTATGAGCGTTGTGTTTTTGGCAACGGCTACGGGAGAACCCAAGGCAGGGGATGACGCCAAGGGGCTGGGAGTTTTTGAATCTTGGCGCATCCCAACTGAGCTATGCTTTGACCATGACAAAATCATCCGGGATTATTGGCGTTACCGACACTACGGGCTGCGACCCTTATCGTCTTAGGATTGTCAAGTATATATAAATGGGAATAAATAAAATGACTCGAAAGGTTATTCGCACGGATTTGGCACCGGCACCTGTGGGACCTTATAACCAAGCGATCGCAGCCAATGGTCAGATGGTTTTCGTTGCCGGTCAAATTCCCCTCGACCCCAGCACCAGCGAAATTGTGTGCGAGGGAGATGTGGCGAAGCAAACCGAGCAGGTAATTGCAAATATCGAGGCTATCCTGACAGCAGCTGGGGCAAAGTTTCAGGATGTGGTCAAAACCACTGTATTTCTGGCAGATATGAATGATTTTGCCGTCATGAATGCGGTCTATGCCAGATATTTTCCGGCAGAAACAGCCCCAGCCCGTGCCTGTGTCCAAGTATCCCGTCTTCCTAAGGATGTCTTGGTAGAAATTGACTGTATTGCCGTGGTTGAGAACTCCACTACGTAAGAATTATGCTCTTGGAATTTTCCTTGAAGAAAAGACTGTTACCTCAAAAAGCATTCAGGACAAATCGTTAATTACGAGTATTTTTCCCAAGAAGGCTTATGCTCTATCGGTTCTGGCGCGGTTGAATCTGCTGTTAAACAGATTGGTAAGCGTTTAAAAATTTCTGGCGCACAGTGGAAATTGGAAAACGTACCTCGGATGCTCCAATTTCGATCTGCTTACCTCAACGGTCAGCTTACTAGCTGATATTTTTGCAAAGGTGAGATGCTCCCCCATGCAGATGAAATGAAATTGATACATCTCGATCTCGATACTTGACTGCCGAAGAGAAGGAAATCAAGTGCGAAGCGAAGCGCGGTCGCGTTCGCTCTAGCACCCCTTCCCCATCAAGCTGAGAAATCCGCTGTAATTGTTGGTCCACACTCAGAAACGTGAACAAATGCGCTCACTATTTTTCCAGAAGCTGCTTGATGGTTGGCAATGCTAAGAAAAGCTCTAGGGTTAGATCTTGGAGACTGATAAAACCGTAGCGTTCATAATAAGTTTTGGCGGGTTCATCCTTAGCGTCAACAAACAAACCAATGATTCCTGCGTTTTCTGCAATCACCAGAGTTCGTTGCATCGCCTCAATCATCAGAATTTCACCAAACCCCTGCCGTTGACACTCTTTAGCAACAGCCAGCCTTGCTAACCTCACACCTGGAACAATTGCGGGGTACTTTTTGGTAAGCTGAGCAGGCAGCTTGTCGGCACGGACTTCGCATAGAGACAAGGTAAAGAATCCCAGGACAGACTTTGGCTGTTCTGTATCAATAAGAACAAAGGTGCGGGAAATTCCTTTCTGGATATGTTGTCGCGCTGTCTGACGCAAAAACTGGTTAAGGGCCTGGCTACTACAATCAAAAGCGTCACGGTCGTGAGACTTGGATAATAGTTCAATGACTTTCACCGAAAAAAGCCTTGTGTTTTCTTGCTGCTTCCTGCAGCCTTGAATTCGGAGCTGGGGGATTTTCAAGTAGAGTGAATACTCTTAATGCGTCTTGCTCAGACAAAGAAATGATCCGCTCCTCAGCCAAAATTCTATGTGCTTCCTTGAGCGCTGCTTGTACCAAGAACTGATTCAAGGTGGCTCCAGAGAGGGTTGCGGCTCTTTGCAACGTTTCCCGCACTTGAGGAGGAATTCTGGCAGTGAGCCGTGTGTCGTTAGTATCAGCTTCAAGCATACAGTGTCCTATTATCGCTTTCCCATTTTAATTAATCCGGTGGCATTTTGTCGCCCTACCCCAACTCGTACTGCAACAATGGTTGTGTTGCAAAAACTATCTGAGGACAAAAGCTCCTCATCCATTTCCGCTCGTTACGCGGTAACTCCAAAAATTTTCGCGCGCGTACTCTACTTGCGCCCGGATATCTCATGCAGGCAACACCTTGAAGCAAGTCCAATACGTATCATGTTCATCGAGAGGCAAGCGGGAGAGGTACGACTCGGACGCACACTCCTCGCTTCATAACCGCTCAAGGAACGCGCCTAGCTGTGTTAAATGAGCCAAATCCCATGGCTGGATTAACCAATCGTTTAATAAATCGATGCAGAAAGCTCCACAATATTATTAAGGTACTTAACGGGCCGCAGTTTAGTAGTTTTGGTCAGGGTTTCTTCTGCTTTTAATTCGTCAATTGCCTTGGGATAGGCTGCATTCTTATCCACATTTATGACTCGCGGTGAGTCCAGTGAGTCATCGGCGGGTTTCCCGCGCCCAGGCAACTGGCGATCTCGTTGGGCGAATGGTTATGGATAGACTTCAAAGCCTTGCGGAAGAATCGTCCCGCCGCGATCGCATCCCGGAAGGCACTCAACATCAAGTCGTTTCTTATTGCCCTGGCGAATCCACGGCCCTGTAGTGATACTTCCACTCGCCGTTGACCGTAATATATGTCTTGATAAAGCAACTATCACTCGAAGGCTTACGAAAGTACAAAGATGGAGGACGTTCAAGCTTGCTAGAAGTGGAACATGCACTCTTGTCTAGTGCCTATCGTCAGAGGGGAAGCCCTAGAACTTCTGGGTAGTGTCTTAGATTTGTTGTTTCACAGCTAAATTGGTAGCCCAAACTCATATCGGTTGATGAATAGCCCAATTACCAGATCGTGCATCAATTCCTACTTAGAAAAACAAATTTTCTTTCGAGCTAGTCGCTTGATTCTCGTTCTTAGCCCCAGATGCTTTCGCTCAATTCGTTGAGTCTTCCGTTTGCCTACTTCATGGAGTTCTGCTACTAGGTGCCGCGAGTACGCCCCCCATCCATCTGTACAGTATCGTTTGATTCCAAACGGTTCCAGCAATTCCTTAAGCTGGAGAAACACGTCATCTTTTCGCTGTCCAAATACATATGCCAGTACCTGCCCAGTGAGAAAGGTCAATCGCGTGCCATAACCATCTGGGGTTGTCCTTACTTTTGACATAACTCCACATTCCACCCTTGTTCAGACTCTTCAATCCCAGGCTCTTCAGCCGACTCAACTCGCACGATATCTACTTCCACTTGCTCTGGAACCACTTGTTTCAATAATCTCTGATTCACCGAATCAAGCTGAACGAGTTTTTTTTAATTCCTTCAGCACCGTAGCAGTACTGACGTGCAACACACGAGCGACATCACGAATGCCACTGCCATTGAGTGTGATGTCCACAATCTGCTGTTTTACCTCGCGTTTACGGCCTGGATAATTACTGTCAAAGCTAAAAGTCTGATCCGGGCATTCAGAGTTCAGGCACCGGAAGCGTTGCTTCCCATTGGAAGATTTGCCATGCCTAATTACTTTCTCGCTTTGACAATGGGGGCACTTAACCGCTATCAACACACTCATGCTGGACTGGCTCAACTTTCAGTAAACGTTGTCACCAGTCTAACAAGCACCAGATGAAGTTGAGGTGATTCTGGGATTGCTGGTAAGTCGTTTGCAGCCTGTGCCGATCTACTTCCAATGGCGACCTCAGCTAAGTGATCCGGGTGATGAAATGGTTTTAGAATGTGCAATTAATGCTCAAACTGTGCCAATTATTACGTTTAACGTGCGGGACTTTTTACCTGCTGCGACTGAGTTTAGTATTGATGTGGTGCAGCCTGGGACGTTGGTGCGATCGCTCAATCTAGCAGAGAGAATAATCGAATGAGTGACTATCCATTACCGTTACCGAATGAGTTGATAGAAGAGGCTCGTCGTCTAGCTGCTGAAAGTCGGATCTCACTGAACCAGTGGTTAATGGTGGCGATCGCGGACAAGATTGAAGCGGAGCGAATGATGCGCTCTGTGCGACAGTATGCCCAGAAGGTCGATGAGGCTCGCTTGGATGAGATTTTGGCGAGAGTGCCAGATGTAGACCCGATACCGGGAGATGAACTGTAGTCTGGCATCAAGGTCGCCAGAGGCATTAATTGCGGATAGCCTGCACGAATTCGTCCACAGTGCATCGCACTGGTCAGGATGTTCCAGGTAGCGCAGTAATAAAGCGAAATCTAAGTCTGGGAAAAATGTACTCCGTGAGACTTCTCGGTACTCGTCCGCTTCTAAGTGAAAGACTAGAAGTTGGTCAGCTTTCCAGAACCAAACTTCAGAAACTTTTTTGGGCTTATAAAGCTCTCGCCTGTTTATGGTTCCACGGGTAACAATGACCTCGATAACGATGTCTGGAACCGCCTTATTTGTGGCAATGCAGTAAGACTTTGGTGTAGCCTAAATAATTGATACGCGCGTCTTGATATCAGCGTTTTCTGATCGTGAAGTGGTGAGTTCGCGCTGCGGGTCACGCTCAGTAAGCTGTTTCTCATCCAGGCTCTGAGCAGGAAAATGTTTGTCGAGCAGTGAGGGGATTTCGGCTGCTTGAATCCTGCTGTAGCGGCTTTTGTCTGGCATAACGACAACGTTAGGCCCCGATGAGCACTCTTTCAAGCACCCAGTGCCTTTGATAGCAACTTGGTCTTCCAAGCCGCGATCGCACAAAGCCGCCTCCAAAGCCTGACAAACTGCTTTGCCACCCCGCTTCATGCAACTAGACTTTTGACACACCAAAATACTCGCCTTGGTTTTAGCCGGTTTTGCTTTAGCTGAAACACTAGTTTCCTGGTGATTAGGATTCTCGGGTATCACTCGCTCGGCTTTGAGTTTGAGTAAGCCATTTTTCAGGTTGAGCTTTTTTTCCCCCACAACCTGAACCCAATTGCCAGGTGTCAAGCGCAGCTCGAAGGAAGTCCGTAACTCTTTGCAGAGTTTGATGCAACATTCGCCCTCTGGGGTCGCGAGCCGCAAATATTTAAGTTTGTAGCCATCTTCAAACTCAAAACCGAGGAACCGTCCCTCCATGCTGAATTCTGATATCTTTTCGCTTTTGCATTTACTCATGTCTATTTCCTCGTTTTTGATTACAACCACTGATTAAGCTCGTTTCTGCCAGCAACGCTCAAGAGCGCCCACTAGGTCTTGGCGAGACGCTGTTAAGTGCCTTGTAACACTCCAGAGTTGAACTGCTGCGGCGACATCGGCGATGTACACCCTTAATGGCTGACCAGTGGCACACCAGCAAGGAATCCCTAGCTCCTGCAAGCGTTGATATACTTGCCACCGGTCTGCTCTGTTTACCTGAACCATCCGGCTTTCTTCTGGTTGACGACTCAACGGTTTCAAGACAATATCCCCCTCCAAGATGCCATAAACTCGCAGTAGTTGTCGCGGCGGTACTCCCATGGTTTGAATTTATTGGGAGTTTAGCCTCTACACATAGACTACACTAACTGCGAATAATTCTCATATACTTTTGGCAAAAAAAATAAACCACCAGCCCGGCTGGGGCGACCAAAGATTTTGCGATCAAACCTGGGAAAAGTTGCAAATGAACCGCATTATTCGCGGGTAAAGACTAAAATGGTCAGGATTTGTATACTCGTACTCCCAACTAACGACTATGCCCCGCCGCGAAGACCTTCACAAGATTCTGCTGCTTGGCTCTGGCCCGATCGTGATTGGACAAGCTGCCGAGTTTGACTATTCCGGCACCCAAGCCTGTAAAGCGCTCCGAGAGGAAGGCTATGAGGTGGTGCTGGTCAACTCTAACCCCGCGACAATCATGACCGACCCGGAAACGGCTGATCGTACCTACATTGAGCCGTTGACACCGGAATTTGTCGAAAAGGTGATCGCCAAGGAACGACCAGACGCCCTACTGCCGACGATGGGAGGGCAAACCGCTCTCAATATTGCCGTTGCCCTAGCGAGAAATGGGGCCCTGGAGAAGTACGGTGTAGAGTTAATTGGCGCTAAGCTGCAAGCTATAGAAAAAGCCGAAGACCGGCAACTGTTTAAAGAGGCGATGGATCGGATTGGGGTGGATATGTGTCCCTCCGGCACCGCCTCTACCGTGGATGAAGCCAAGGCGATCGCCCAACAAATTGGCACTTATCCCCTAATTATTCGCCCAGCCTTCACCATGGGTGGCAGCGGCGGCGGCATTGCCTACAATCAGGAAGAATTTGAAGCAATGGCCCAAACGGGTATCGATGCCAGCCCCATGTCCCAAATCCTGATTGATCAGTCCCTGCTCGGCTGGAAAGAGTATGAGCTGGAAGTGATGCGCGACTTGGCCGATAATGTCGTGATTATCTGCTCGATTGAGAACCTTGACCCAATGGGCATCCACACCGGCGACTCGATTACCGTGGCTCCGGCACAAACCCTGACGGATAAAGAATACCAGCGGTTACGAGATGCGGCAATTAAAATTATCCGCGAAATTGGGGTAGAAACTGGTGGTTCCAATATTCAGTTTGCCGTCAATCCTGTGAATGGGGATGTGATTGTGATTGAAATGAACCCCCGCGTCTCCCGCTCCTCGGCTCTGGCTTCCAAGGCTACTGGCTTCCCGATCGCCAAGTTTGCGGCCAAACTAGCTGTAGGCTACACCCTGGATGAAATTAAAAATGACATCACTAAGAAAACACCGGCGTCGTTTGAGCCTACCATCGACTATGTGGTGACAAAAATTCCCCGGTTTGCGTTTGAGAAATTCCCCGGCTCCGAGCCCGTGCTGACTACACAAATGAAGTCAGTAGGGGAAGCGATGGCGATTGGGCGGACGTTTCAAGAGTCGTTCCAGAAAGCCTTAAGGAGCTTGGAGACTGGTCGCGCTGGTTGGGGTTGTGATCAAGCCGAAAAATTACCCAGTGGGGAGCAAATTCGCCCCCAGCTGCGGACGCCTAATCCAGAGCGGATTTTCGCAGTCCGTCATGCCCTGTTATTGGGAATGAGTATAGAGGAAGTCTACGAGCTGACCGGCATTGACCCGTGGTTCCTAGACAAGATGCAGCAGTTGCTGGAAACAGAGAAATTCCTCAAGCGGACACCGTTGAAAAAGTTGACAAAAGAACAACTTTATGAGATAAAACGTCAGGGATATAGCGATCGCCAGATTGCTTTTGCCACTAAAACCACTGAAGATGAAGTCCGGGCGTACCGCCTAGAGCTGGGTGTTAAACCTGTATATAAAACAGTGGACACCTGCGCAGCAGAGTTTGAGGCGTATACTCCCTACCACTATTCCACCTATGAAGAAGAATCAGAGGTCAGGCCCTCAGACAAACAGAAGGTGATGATTCTGGGCGGTGGCCCTAACCGGATTGGGCAGGGGATTGAGTTTGACTATTGTTGTTGTCACGCAAGTTATGCGCTCAGAGCAAGGGGTTTTGAGACGATTATGGTCAATTCGAACCCGGAAACGGTTTCGACAGACTACAACACGAGCGATCGCCTCTACTTTGAGCCTCTGACAAAGGAAGATGTGCTCAACATCATCGAAGCGGAAAACCCAGTTGGGGTGATCGTCCAGTTTGGTGGTCAGACGCCGCTGAAATTGTCGTTGCCTCTGCAACAATATTTGAACCGCAAAGGCGCAGAGAACTCGGAAATAATCACCAAAATCTGGGGAACTTCGCCGGATTCAATTGATATTGCGGAAGACCGGGAGCGGTTTGAGAAAATATTGCATACTCTGGATATTGCCCAGCCACTGAATGGCCTTGCCCGGAGTTATGAGGACGCTCTTGCTGTGGCGCGTCGCATTGGTTATCCGGTGGTGGTGCGTCCTAGCTATGTGTTGGGAGGACGGGCAATGGAGATTGTATACTCTGATGCAGATTTGCAGCGCTACATGACTTATGCGGTGCAGGTGGAGCCGGAGCATCCGATTTTGATTGATAAGTTTTTGGAAAATGCGATTGAGGTGGATGTGGATGCGATCGCTGACCACACCGAGCAGGTGGTGATAGGCGGAATTATGGAACACATCGAACAAGCGGGGATTCACTCTGGCGACTCCGCTTGCTCCTTACCCTCGATCTCGTTGCCACCGGCAGTTCTGGATAAGATTCGGACTTGGACGGTGCAGTTGGCGAAGGCGCTGAAGGTAATAGGGCTGATGAATATTCAGTTTGCGGTTGTAGGTGCCCAGGGCTATGAACCGCAGGTTTACATTCTCGAAGCCAACCCCCGTGCCTCTCGCACTGTGCCTTTCGTTTCTAAGGCAATCGGTGTGCCACTGGCGAAACTGGCGTCTGTGATTATGGCAGGTGAAACTCTGGAGTCGCTCGGGTTCACCCAAGAACCTATTACTGCCCACATCGCTGTCAAGGAAGCGGTGCTGCCGTTTAATAAATTTCCCGGTACGGACACGATATTGGGACCAGAGATGCGCTCTACTGGTGAAGTGATGGGTATTGACAGCGACTTTGGACGCGCCTTTGCTAAGGCGGAATTGGGGGCGGGTGAGCGCTTACCCCTGAGCGGGACGGTGTTTGTGTCGATGAGCGATCGCGACAAAGTAGCGATCGTCCCTGTGGTAAAAGACTTGATCGATTTGGGCTTCTCTGTCGTGGCGACGGAGGGTACTCGACGTGTCCTCCGGGAGAATGGACTCAATGTCGATTTAGTACTGAAACTCCATGAAGGTCGGCCCCACGTCCTAGATACGGTTAAAAACCAGAAGATTCAACTTATCATTACTACTCCCTCGGCTGAAGAGTCCAAGGCGGATGGTCGTCTAATCCGCCGCTCAGCCCTGTCTCACAAAATCCCAATCATTACCACGATTGCCGGTGCCAAAGCTACCGCCGCTGCCATCCGCTCTCTGCAATCCCAGCCTCTGGATGTGAAAGCCCTCCAAGATTACACCTTCTCAGCCCAGGAAGCCTTAAGGCTTTAACCAAGAGAGCTGCTCAAGAGCACGAGCTTGAGCAGCTTCAAGAGGTCCCCCTCGTGTTTGTCAATGCGCTTGGAGCGCGGGTGTAGGGTGTGGGGTGTGGGGGAAAACCCCATGGATGAATCCTCTGTCTTTTAGTCTTGGCGACAAAAAATTAAAAAATTAAAAAATTTTCTGCTTTTTGTCTTCCAGGATGCATCTGTAAAACCGATTAATGGATACCGTAAGGTAAAAACTCGAAGAGAGTAGTAACTGGAACAACCTTGGAATTAAACTGCAGGGGGGTAGCAACAGCAACGGGGAAAATGTTACAATTGTTAAAATATAGTGACATTTAGCAGGAATAGATGACAACACCAAAAATCTGACTGGCTGCATATGTAGTTATTGCTACTCGCACTTAAGGTTATTAGCCCAGTAAATACCCGTTATCACCCAGATTTGATTAACGATTTCATCCTGGTGACTCTCGGTATAACTTACTCAAACAGAATAGGTTTCCGGTATAACTGGGTAGCACCCAGGAAGAAATCTGTTGATCGCAGCATCCCGCCAACCCCATTATTATCAAACTAAAACGTAGCGCCATGAAGACAGCTCAGACCGCCACTGACCTTGTGCGCACTTACTTGCGTGAGATTGGTCGTGTACCACTGTTAACCCATGAGCAGGAGATTTTGTATGGCAAACAGGTGCAGCGCTCAACTGCCTTGCAAGGGGTAAAAGAGTCTCTTGCCGAGGAGTTAGGTCGTGAACCGACGCTTGAGGAATGGACCCTCGCGACAGGGCTATCGGACAGCGCTGAGTTAAGTAAAGCGATCGCTGCTGGTGAAACCGCAAAGCGCAAGATGGTAGAGGCAAATTTGCGACTGGTGGTTTCCGTTGCCAAAAAGTACATCAAGCGGAATGTAGACCTGCTGGACTTGATTCAGGAAGGCACAATCGGCATGCAGCGGGGGGTGGAAAAGTTTGACCCCACGAAGGGCTATCGGTTTTCGACCTACGCTTACTGGTGGATTCGTCAAGCCATAACCCGTGCGATCGCCGAGAAAGGTCGCACAATTCGCCTGCCTATCCACATTACCGAAAAGCTGAACAAAATTAAAAAGGCACAGCGGCAGTTGTCCCAACAGCTGGGACGCGCCCCCACAGCTTCTGAGCTAGCGACGGAACTGGAATTGACCCCCAAGCAGGTGCGAGAGTACCTAGAGCGGGCACGCCTGCCGCTGTCGTTAGATTTGCGCGTGGGAGATAACCAGGATACCGAACTAGGAGAGCTGTTGGAGGACACAGGTGCTTCCCCGGAAGAGTTTGTCATGCAGTCCTCTCTGTCTAGCGACTTAGAGCGCCTGATGGCAGATCTAACGCCACAGCAAAGGGAGGTGTTGGCGCTACGCTTTGGTCTGCTGGATGGGCAAGCACTTACTCTGGCAAAAATAGGCGATCGCCTCAACATTAGCCGCGAGCGGGTGCGGCAGATCGAGCGTGAAGCTTTAACCAAACTCCGCAAGCGCAGAGCTGACATGGATGAATACTTAGCTAGCTGAGGTGAGATAATCCGCTGTTTTCGGTACGGTTACACCAACCTCAAGGCCAGATTCAGCTTGTTACATTAGTTACTATCAAAGAGAAAACAGCCGAGCCAAATCGGAGAAATCACAGGCTGCTCCTCTGGAGGAAATCAAAAATTTGCAGCTACAGGTGAAACGGAGCTAAAAGATGAACAACGCATCCAATCAAGTATCAGAATTTTTTGAGAGTAGCGAGTCGGAAACTGGCAACTTGCTGTGGCAGTATGTCCAATCCCTAAGTCCAGATACAGTTACCCACCTATCCAAGCCCACTTCTGTGGAAGTCTTTCAGGTGATGGAGCGCAATATTGTAGGACTCTTGGGCAACCTGCCTTCAGAACACTTCAATGTGAGTATTACCACGAACCGGGAAAATCTCGGTCGGCTTCTGGCCTCTGCTATGATCAGTGGCTATTTCTTGCGTAACGCTGAACAACGAATGGGGTTTGACAAGTCATTGCAAGTAGTTGAAGTAAAGGCTCCCCAGAAGGAGTAGCTCAGCTTCTCAAACCAAGGAGGAGCATAGATTTAGCGGGCCAATTTGACCTTCCTATGAGTGAAACTGCTTCTCCCGTACCTCATAAGTTCATTGGTGTTGCCGTCATTTGGAACGACCAAGGAGAGATCTTAATCGACCGACGTCGCCCGGAAGGGCTCATGGGCGGCTTGTGGGAATTTCCCGGTGGCAAAATCGAGCTTGGTGAAACCGTTGAGGAGTGCATCAAGCGGGAAATCTTGGAAGAACTGGGAATAGTCATTGAGGTGGGTGAGCATCTAATTACGATTGACCACACCTATACCCTTTTGCGTGTCACCTTGAGTGTACACCACTGCCGCCATTTCACAGGCTACCCTAGGGCAATTGAATGCGATGAAGTGCGCTGGGTTAGGTTGGAACAACTTGACAAGTATACTTTTCCGAAGGCTAATGAGAAAATTATCGACGCCTTGCGGCAGAATACCTAATTTGGATAAACAGGTAGAGTGAAGTGAAAACACGCACCGCCGTTAGAGGCAGAATTAAACCAAATTTCACCGTAGTGAGCCCGGACAATGCGCTGGCACAGGCATAGACCAATACCATAGCCTTCTTTTGCTTCATCCCGTTGGAGCCGGAAGCGCTCTTCAAAAATGCGATCGCGGTGATCTTCAGGAATGCCAGGGCCATTGTCGCTAACACTGAGCTGAACTTTCTGACTGGTGCGATGGAGGCCACAAACGCGAATGGTGCCGCCTTCAGGGGTGTACTTGATGGCATTGTCCAAAAGGTTAATCAGCACCTGGTGTAGCCGTTCTGGGTCGCCATAAACACAGGGCAAATCTTTGGGGATATCCGTTTCTAAGTGCTGGGATTTCGCCTGAAGGCGATCGCTCAGGTGATCGAGTACGTCGTGGCAGAGTTCTCCTAGCTCCAGCTTCTGGGGTTGAATGCGCAATTCGGCGCTGGTGCCGCGCGCTACCTGAAGCAGACCGGCGATCATTTTGTCAATTGTACGAGTTTGGGTGCGGGCTTGTTTGAACAACTGTGACGTTAAGGCCGGTGTTAGGCGAGAAACCCCGCCTTTGTCTGGATTGTAGTTTGACTCCAGGGTTTCTATGGCAATCAAGACAGCAGTGAGGGGATTGCGCAGATCGTGCGCCAACATGGCGATGACCTGATCTTTAAACTGTAGCTGTTCAAGCAGTTTTTCTTTTTCCCCTTTAAGGCGAAAAATTTCGTCCGCGAGCCGAATCAGTTCGGCGGCATCGGCAACAGAACGGATGGGGGGTTTGGGTGTAGGAGCGTTAAGATCCTTGTCCATACTTTCTGGTAGGCCATCGTGTAATTTCGAGTGGGCTTCTAAGGCGTTTTGCCAGCGAGGCCACCAATTTTTCAATTGGGCGATCAAATTACTACCAGCAAGTGTCTGCCGAGGTTCTGGATGGATTTTGATCAAGGCAGGAGTCGCCACTAGTTTAAAGTGTTCTGCTAAATAGGGCTGCTCCCCCACATCTACGATCTGAAGCTCAAACTGGTAATCAGCCTGCAACTGTTTCAGGTAACTTTGAATTCGCTGAACCTGTTGCCGGGAGCTCGGACGCTCATCGACAAACAGCAACAGCTGAAGCGGCGATTCAGGCTGGAGGGTTTTTTTAGGAGAAACCTGCATGCAATCAAGTTTTCAGCACTGGGGACAAACAGGTGACGCTTTGAGGGGAAATAGATTGACTGACTGTTGCCGATTGAAGTTCCTTCCTATTCAATTTAATATCTATTTTAGATTTTAGATACTCCTAACAAGAGAAGGGGATGCTTTTCTAAATATTTAATTGCTCAAGTCTGCGCTAGCGTAGGAATTGACCCTCCAACTCTATCGAAACCTGTGCTGCCCTATAGACGCGCTGCTGGATTGGTTAGTCTGGCTGTTTTGCTAACATCGTTGACGGCCTGTGCTAACAGTCGAGCTGGCAAAAACATTGAGCAAACCCTACATGCAGATCCCAGGCTACCAGGTAACTCGGTTACGGTTGGCCCTTCTAATGACAGCACCCCGCCAAACAAAGCGACAGCTCAGTTGCCAGTTGATTTCCCAGCTGAAATCCCCCTCTATCCGAACGCCCAACTGAAGGAAGTTACACAACCAACCACTCAAGCCAGCGGTAAATCTGCCAATCAATCTACAGCTGGCGACGGTAAGCTGACTCGTTGGGTCAGTTCTGACCCCAGCAATTTAATTGAGAGCTTTTACCAAAAGCAGTTTCAGGCAAACAACTGGAAGATTTTGAGCCAGCCAACTGATACACAAGGAGGCACCATTGAGGCTCGTCGGAATAATTTGGACTTAACAGTGTCGATTCAGCCTCAACCAGCCACCAGTACTCCCAGCACCACACCTTCACTTAGTCAACCCCCTGCTGGGCAGAATCCAGGAGCAGCAACCGAATTCGTCATTCAATACCTCCGTAATGCCGATGAAACACCGTCGCCTACAACTGGCACTACCGCCCCCACACCACAACCAAGCGCAACAAATTCTATTGGCCCCGTGCCACCCTCAGGTGTTACCATCCAGCCAACCCCAACGCCTGAACCCACAACAGCTCCGGCTACCACTGGGTCAGAGGTCTTCACAGACCTCAACCAAGTACCCCAAGAATTTCGTCAATACATTGAAGATTTGGCACAATTAGGTGCCTTGCCACTGGACCCATCTGGCTCCAAGAGCGACAAATCGGCTACTGTAACCCAGTTCGAACCCAATAAAATTATCAGCCGCCGTGAATACGCCCGTTGGCTTTTTACCGCCAACAATAAAATTCATGCCAACAGTCCAGCCCAGCAAATCCACTTGGCATCTCAAACTGCTCAACCAGCTTTCCAGGATGTACCGCCAACCGTACCGGATTTTCCGATAATTCAGGGATTAGCCGAGGCAGGCATAATTCCCAGTCCCCTCTCTGGAGATTCCACAGCGGTCTTGTTTCGTCCCGATGCGCCCCTGACGCGGGAGCAGATGATTCTCTGGAAACTGCCTCTAGATACCCATCATTCTCTGCCAAATGCTTCTGTGGATGCTGTAAAGCAAACCTGGGGCTTTCAGGATGCAGCTCGAATTGACCCCAAAGCGTTGCGGGCAGTGTTGGCAGATTTCCAGAATGGTGATCAGTCGAGTATCCGCCGGGTGTTTGGCTATACGACGCTGTTCCAGCCCCAGAAACCAGTTACTCGCGCCCAGGCAGCTGCTGCTCTGTGGTACTTTGGCACTCAGGGGGAAGGGCTATCCGCCAAAGATGCGCTGCAGTTCAACACTCAACCCCAGCCATCAGCTACATCAACGCCTGCTTCATGAGCACTAACTCTGGCATTAGCTGCGTTTAGAGGTCGCAGTGCACAACGCATAGCACTCTGGAGGTCAGTCAGACTTAGACGGTGGACAGGACAGAGGATCGCAGCTGCTCAACCCAGCTGTGCAAATTACTCGTATTGAGACGATAACTCAGAGGATGGGCAATTAGATGCGCCGTACTTTCAAACAGCGTTTCAATCTCAGTTAAGCCATTTTCTCGTAGAGTTCGCCCCGTAGAAACCAAATCCACAATCGCCTCAGACATCCCAGTAATCGGCCCTAGTTCCACTGAACCGTAAAGTGGCACAATTTCCACAGGTAAATCTAGATTATTAAAGTATTCACGCGCACAATAGACAAACTTGGAGGCAACGCGACCGTGGGGCGGGAGTTCCAAGGCGGAACTGTAAGGGCTGGACTGCTTCACCGCGATCGACAACCGACAACGCCCAAATTTCAAATCAACCAAGTCAGCGACTTGGGGCTTTTTCTCCCGCAGCACATCATAACCGACAATACCCAGCTGGGCTTGACCATATTCCACGTAAACCGGCACATCTTGCGCCCGTACCAACAGCGCTTTGGCTGTATGACTGAGATCATAGATTTGCAGTTGGCGGTTGGATGAATCGAGGAAGGTGCTGAAGTCTAACCCAACCGCTTGCAGTAGACGAATGCTATCAGTTAAGAGTGCGCCTTTCGGCAATGCGACGGTAATCATAAAAAATCAGGCTTGACGATAGAATGACTCAAGCAATTTGCCAGCTAAGACTTGTCATTTTAACAGTCAGAGTGATTTGCACGAATTTCTCACCAAGATTCCCCTTATTATCGGTAATAAAAATTATTCGTCTTGGTCAGTGCGCCCCTGGTAGGCTATGAAACAAACTGGACTAGATTTTGCTGAGGTGCGGATTCTAATTAACAAACTGTCAATGTACGATGATCGGCGCTATTCCCTATCTGCAATGGTGCCAGCATGCGGATTCTCTTAGTTGATGATGAAGTTGAACTCACACTACCACTGAGTCGAGTGCTAGCCCGTGAGGGTTATGCCGTTGATGTGGCTTACGATGGGACAGCTGGAAGCCAGCTAGCGGCACAAGGTGAATATGATCTGCTGATTCTGGATTGGATGCTGCCACAAAAAACGGGGTTGGAGATTTGCCAGCAGTTGCGACGCACTGGGCAAACTACACCAGTACTCTTCCTCACCGCCAAAGACACCGTGGATGACCGAGTGCAAGGCTTAGACGCCGGTGCCGACGACTATCTGGTGAAGCCTTTTGAACTGCGAGAGTTACTAGCACGAGTCCGCGCCCTCCTGCGTCGCTCAGCTACCCTGGAATCCCCTGCTGCTGCCCAACGGCTTCAGGTAGCAGGTCTGGAACTGGATTACGAAAACCAGCTAGCCTATCGTCAGGGACGCATGATTGAGTTGTCGGAAAAAGAAAGCCAGCTGCTGGAATATTTCATGCGCCACGCCGGTCAATTACTGACCCATGCCCAAATTCATCAACACTTATGGGAAGATAGCGACCAACCTAGTAGCAATGTACTAGCAGCCTTGATTCGGCTGTTGCGTCGCAAGATTGAGGCAGCTGGTGAAATGTCCCTGATTCACACAGTTTACGGCAAAGGTTATCGCTTCGGCGCTTCTTCAGCTCAAGACTTGCTGTAATATTTCTTGAAGTTTAGCTGCGAATATTGACTGTTCATGCAGATCAATATAAAGTTATTACTTGTGAAGTGGGTAGCCTAATTCAATCTGGCCTGGTCTTTGAAGGAATTCTGAGCTGGGTTTGGAGCGGAGGAACCAAATCTTGGGGCGAATCTCATTACCAGAGAAAGACACCTTCCAGTCTTAGCCCGTCAGCTAACTCCGTCGGCAATGGGAGGAGTACCATTGACGCAAGCTTGCTCTAAGCCGTCGTCCCTGGGGTCTCCTTGCGGATATTACTCTCAATAAAGAGCATGTCAGCTATCCGTTTCTTGACCCACCTCGTAAACCCCTAAAGACTAAAAGAGGTGAAGAGGATAAATAACTTGCAATGGATTCTCAGCAAAAAAGAGTGGCTGGGGATGACCGTTGACTAATTTGACCTAGAAGGACACTAAGCGCGAACCCTTCTGTTTTCCAACGCTTGATGAAGTAATATAGCTTTGGTCGAATCTGTATTGACCGACTGATTCAATCAAAGTCTAGAACTCTCACGCAAAGCTGTAACGGGTAATCTTTCATCAAGGTTTTGAGGGGTGCTTAGGCTGGTGTTGGCTAAAAAACGTGGCAGAAAAAGCATGCGTGTTCCTAAGACCATTTGTGCGGATTAAGTTGGGAAATGGCTTTAGCTTGTCCGGTGAATACTAACGAGAGTAATTGATTAGAGGACTCAGGAGAAAAAAATGGCAATAAAAAACCAGACTTTGTTTACAGACGTAGACTTTTTACCGGCGGATAAGTTCAAGATAATTGGAGAGTGTGCCGGTCAAAAAATTTTACTAATTGGGAGAGCTAAAGTCTACGGCGATCCAATTGTGGCAATTAGCGAAACTGACGAGCCAACTCAGGAAGATTTATCTGCCTGTGATCTTTACGAGTTGATGAAGTTTAGTCACAATCCCGTCAACCTTACTGCCGCCATTTGGAGCAACTCCGAATCGGAGTCGTAGCCCCACGGTTACCCACAGAAAAGACCCGCCGGTTGCGGAGCGGGTCTTTATACATCAATGAGTCCAGAAATCACCTCTTTTGTAAATGATTGCTCCTCTGTGACATAATCAATAATTATCTAATGTTTATAGCTAAATTGGGCTCAAAAACACTTACTGGGTATTTATTAAAATGATGTTGAGTGCTATGGACGAGAAACTGACCACAATTTCAAAAAACGCTCAGATTCTCACCCTGATCAATGTTGCTACCGTTGAACCCGAAAACCAGCAGCGTTTGGTAGATCTGTTTGTGACAGTGACTGAAAACTTGATGTGTAAACAGCCTGGATTCATCAGTGCGAACATTCATAAAAGTTTAGATGGAGAAAAAGTGGTTACCTACGCTCAGTGGAGGAGTGTAGAAGACTTTCGAGCGGTTTTTAAAAATCCTGAAGTCCGCTCAAACCTGCCTGATTTCTCAAAGCTCCTTAAGTCTGAGACGGTGGTACTCTACAAAGTTTGCTATACAAACAATGTATAAACTCTGGCGCTGGTGAGCCATGCCGTTAGGCGAATTACAGCATCTGTATGAGCAAAATCGCTGCGTTCATCTTTAGCTGTGCAGAACTCTTGCTGCTAGTCTCTTGCCGTTCTGCCAAGCTGGACACCACATCTGCCCTATCCGCAGAGGCGGCTAAAGCAGCTACATCACCTCAGGTAACACTGCCGCCAGCGTATCTGATCACACCAATGCAGGTTTTGCAAAGCGACAATTACAGCGAAGGGGTTGCCGTTGATCGTAAGGGCAACCTCTACTTCTCCCAGACTAAAGCCGGAACGATCACGGTTTTGGCTGCCGACGGCACTCGGAGGCTCTGGGCGCAAGTCCCAGGTGCTAATGGACACAAGATCATGCCTGACGGCACCCATATCGTCGCTGCCCAAAACTCGGTTGTGCAGTTAGATGCTAGTGGCAAGCTTCTTGCAGTAGTCGCCAAGGAATTTAATGGCAAGCCCTTGGTGTATCCCAACGACGTTACCATCGATCCGCAAGGAGGTTTTTACTTCACCGACTCCGGCGACGGGAATACGCAGAACCCGACTGGCAAGGTCTACTATGTGGATCAGGCAGGAAAACTGAACCAGATTGCTACTGGAATAGCCTATGCCAATGGGCTCGTCCTGACTGCGGATCGTAAGCACCTCTTTGTTGCCGAGAGCAATAGAAACCGGATTCTAGTCTACGACGTGCTATCACCGGGACAGGTTGGGCGACAGAAAGTGTTTGCCGAACTCCCTGTCAAACAGGGAGAGCAAATCGCCAATCAGCCTGACGGGATGTGCTTGGATGCGATGGGGAACCTCTACGTGGCTCACTATGGCATGCGTCAAGTGGAGGTTCTCAATCCTGAAGGACAAATAATTCGCCGGTATGCGAGCGGCAACCTTACCACCAGCGACTGTGCATTTGGCGGTCCGAACCTAGATCATCTCTTTGTGACTGGGGGCGTGGAAACGGGAAACGGGAAGGGAGGGCTCTTCCGCCTAGACTTGGGTGTACCTGGATTGGATATCCGCCCTAAGCAATAAGCCGAATGTGGGCTCTAAGCTTTGCCGCTACCCATCAAGTACAACAGCGCCATCCGCACAGCAACGCCGCTCGTCACTTGTACACAGATGAGACTGAACTGAGGATCATCCATTAGGTCAGAGCTAATTTCCACCCCCCGATTGACTGGACCGGGGTGCAGGATCTTGACGCTTGGTTGGCAGAGTTTCAAGCGATCGCGCGTAATCCCAAACATCTGATGGTATTCTCTCAAACTGGGCAGCAAATGTTGGCTCATGCGTTCCTTTTGCAGCCGCAGTGTCATCACAAAATCTGCATCCTGCAGAGCCGGTTCAACTGTCCAATGAAGAAACAGCTGACCTGGTCTATCAGTGCTATAATCTGCAAACAGCTGGGGCAATAAAGTAGGTGGCCCTGCCAGATGCACCTCTGCCCCACTTGCCATCAGACTCCAAATATTCGACCGAGCTACCCGCGAGTGCAGAATATCCCCGACGATCGCTATCTTTTTGCCCTTCAAGAGTTCGAGTCGCGGGTGATCTAAGTCGAGGATGGTACACATAGTAAATAGGTCTAGTAATGCTTGTGAAGGATGTTCGTGCTGCCCGTCACCAGCATTCAGCACACCTACCCGTACACCTAGACGATCCATTTCAGCAGCGATCGCGTGCGGCACCCCAGCCTCTCGATGGCGAATCACCATCATGTCTGTTCCCATCGCCAGATAAGTCTTCGCCGTATCCAGAATCGTCTCCCCCTTAGTGAGGGAAGACGTTGACGCGGCAAAATTGAGCGTATCAGCGGAGAGGCGCTTCGCAGCTAGTTCAAAACTGCTGCGAGTGCGGGTAGAGGATTCAAAAAACAAATTTGCGACTACCTGTCCCTGTAGAGTCGGCACTTTCTTCGTTCGCCGCGACAGCACCTCCCTAAAGCTGGCAGCAGTCTGCAACACAATGTTGTATTCATCTGGTGTGAAATCAGCCAGAGTTAGAACGTGGTGGCGGGTCCAGGAGGTAGTTGCCATGGGGGTGATTCACACTAGCAATTGATATTTTTCTTCAGCTAAGCGGTAAAGGGGACGCCAGACCAAACGATTGGTGAGAACCACCAAAATAGACATCACAGTCGTGCCTGCCAGAAGCAGTTGATAGTTACCTGCCGCCGAAGTCTGAGAAATAAGTGACCCTAAACCAGGAGTGCTAAGGGTACGACCTTGAAATTGTACATACTCACTCACAATGCTGGCATTCCAGGCTCCTCCTACCGCTGTAATAATGCCTGTAACCAAATAGGGAAAAATCCCTGGCAGAATTAATGTCCGCCAGCGCTGGAGGCGGGGGAGTTTGTAGACCACTGCCGCCTCAAACAGTTCTGCAGGAATAGATTGCGCTCCAGCAATTACGTTAAACAGTATGTACCACATAGTTCCTAGCATCATCAGGGCGATTGAAGCAATCTCCAGTCCTCCCGCTATGTGGACTAAAAACAGCAGCAAAGCTGGAAATAAAGCTGTTGCTGGCACTGAAGCAGCAATTTGTACTATAGGTTGCAGAAATTGAGCCAGACGGGGGTTACGACCAATCGCTACCCCCACCGGAACTGTCCACAACAGGGATAGCACTAAAGCGATCAACACCCGCAAGGCTGTGAAGACAGCCCCAGTCAGCACTTTTTGCCAATCTGACCAACTCAACACTCGCAGCATCATTGCCGCTTCCCAAGTCCCCCAAAGGATGATCACGGTCAGTCCACTGGCAAACAGCCAACTGATCCACTTAGTTAGCGAGGCATTTCTGCCTTTGGGTACAGATAAAGTGCCTTGATCAAAAGTTTTGCTCAAACCTCGATTAAGCGCACTCGAGATTGGCAGCCAAACTCGTTCGCTTAAAACCCGTAGAGTGGGCGATCGCCGCAAGAAATCCAAAACGAAGGACTGGGGAGTATTTTGGGCTTCAACGGTTTCAAACTTAAATTTTTCTGCCCAAGCAATCAGCGGTCGCCAGACAAAGAAATCAATTAATATGATCACGCCAATCAGGTCAGCCAATCCCCAGGCAATCTTCCCAAAGTCTCCTTGGTTGGCTGCGGCACCCAAAAAAGCACCTAGACCGGGCAGGGTAAAATTTTTGTCCCCTAAAGTTAAAGATTCAATCGCAATCAGAAAAAACCAGCCCCCAGCCACAGACATAACACTATTCCACACCAGCCCAATCACACCAGAAGGCAGTTCTAAAGTCCAAAACCTAGCCCACGCATTTAGGCGATATACTTGTGTTGCTTCTAGTAATTCTTTAGGAATGTTAGAGAGAGACTGGTAAAAACTAAATGTCATGTTCCAGGTCATGCCTGTAAAAATCAGCAGGATTGACGCCATTTCAATCCCAATGCGCTGTCCTGGAAATAATCCAATTAAGGCCAGAACCACCGCTGGTGCGATCGATAAAACCGGAATTGATTGCAGAATATCTAGCAGGGGAATTAAAATCCGAGACGCAGCGCGGGAGCGATAGGCAACATAGGCATAAATTAAAGTGAACCCTAGAGATAAAAAATAGCCCGCCGTCATCCGTAAGAGGGTTTGGGCTGTATAGCTAGGTAAGACACTCAAGCTAGTTTGAACTTGAAATTGGTAGTTATAGGGACCACTGAACTGGGCGGCTGTTTTGATAATCGCCAAAATCAGAGCTATGATCGCCAAAATCAGCAATCCATCTTGCCAAGTCCAACCTAGCCGGTCACTCGTTTGATTGGCAGGAGTAAGGGGTCGAGTCATTGAGCGAGACCTCTGCTAGAAAATTGAAAAACCTATACCGTGGCTGGTTCTAGGGGAGCCACTTGCTCCAGGAAAATTTCGCCAGCTGGCTCATCATAGCTGTACAGCTCGGCATAGCGGCCCCAGTCTATGCCCGTTTGTAGTTGCTGCCGTGCCTCCTGCGGACTGAAGTGGCATTCCAGAATATCCAAAATCAATTCTTCCGGAATTCGTTGATTCCGCTTGGCTTGAAGGAGATTACAAATCTGCTGTGCCAGGCGAATGTGGTTTAACAGTTGGTGTCGGACAATCTGTTTTCGTTCATCGATCCCACCGGCAATGAATTGTTTTCCGACATCAGTGACACTGATATCTCCCTCTTGGAGGTAGACTAAACCCATCAATTGAGCTGCCTCAACAATTGGCAGAATATCATCCACTTCTAGTTGTAATTCCTGAGCAAGGCGATAGAGGTCTCTTTGTCGGTCTTCCACAATTTCTAATAGACCAGCAACTGAGCCAATCCGCACTGGGGGTAACAACTGATACTTGGCCTTTTCAGTTGTTTCAGGCTCAGAGACTGGGGCTGATGGTTCGCCAGCTTCGAGGTTGGGGTTAGTCAGAATCTTGTAAACCTGGTCTACGAGAGCCTGAAAACGGGGACTTTTGCGATCGCGATAGTGAGCCAAGGTGACTGGTAAATCTGCTCGAATCCGCCCAGGATTACGACCCAGAACAATAATCCGGTCTGCTAAGATTACAGCCTCTTCGATGCCATGGGTGACAATTAAGATCGCTCTGGTAGGAATACGGTGTTCTAACCACAGGTCTAGCAACTCGAATCGCAAGTTTTCCGCTGTCAGTACATCTAAAGCGGAAAAAGGTTCATCCATACACAATAGCTCTGGTTCTACAGCTAAGGCTCTAGCAAACCCTACCCGCTGCCGCATCCCCCCAGAAAGCTCTTTGGGATAAGCATTCTCAAATCCATCTAAACCAATAACGTCAATCATTTGTAAGGCTTTTTGCCGCCGAACATCGCTTAGCACTCCCTTTGCCTTCAATCCCAGTTCCACATTTTCCAGTACGGTCAACCAGGGGTAGAGGGCAAAACTTTGAAAAACAATCGCCACTCCCGGATTTAAGCCAATCAAAGGACGAGCATGGTATAGAACTTGACCTTGGGTAGGTGCTATTAGCCCAGCAATCATCCGCATTAAGGTAGATTTTCCTGAACCCGAAGGTCCTAATAAGGCAACAATCTCTCCTGGACGCAACTCTAGGTTAATATTCTCAAGAATAGTAATTTGCTGCCCATTAGGTTGCTGATAGGATTTGTTGACGCCTTCTAGGGTAATGAGGCGTTCCGTTTTTGTTTTTAAGATCATAATTATTCCTCAGAAACTGAATTTAACTTATGCTATGTGGCTACTGCACACCATATCTCTGCGGGTAAAAATCGTCTAAACGATTAAAATCACTCGCAACTCGCGTCTACTCCTGGCAGGTTCGCGTGTCACCTACTCAAATACATCAATAGCCTGAAGCAATTAAGTTGCGACTTAATCCCTGCTTTAAGTCGGCAATCTCAGACAGTGAGTTGCAATTTTCTTGGGTGAGCATGAAACCTCCTAAGTCTCCCCGGTGCTGGGAGACTGGCTCACCAGGTTAGAGGAGATTACTACTGGGAATGGATGGACTTCGGTCCATAGAATCTACAGAATTCAACGCTGATAACATTTGATTATACCAGTAAGTCTATCCTAGCCCGTGAAGGTCCAATCCACAATTGGTAGAGGGCATATGTGACAAGTTAAGGGTTTGTAAGTGCAGATGGTTAAAAAATTAGCCTGGATGATAGCGGGGCTGAGTGGTTACTCGCTGAGTGTTCCCGTATTCGCTCTGAAGACGACTTCAGTAGGAGAAGCAGGGATTGATGCTCTACGGCTGCACTACCCTCCATATAACTTAATCGGTCGCAAAATTGCGATTGGGCAAGTGGAAATTGGGCGTCCCGGACAGTTTGGGTTTGATAAGGCGGTTGGCGAGAATCACGGGCTCGCAATAGCGGGAGTGTTCTTACGCAATAGCAAAGCCAAGTCCAATAAAAATCTTGACCCCCACGCCCAAAACGTCGCCAGCATCATGATTAGTCAGGACAAAGCCCTAGCAGGAGTAGCACCAGGAGCAAGGCTCTATGCAGCTGCCGTAGGTTCACTCAAAACCGGTGGTCAGTCACAAGAGTGCCTATCCGCTCAGCAAATAGCACTGCAAAACGGGGGCGATGTCCGCGCCATTAACTTCAGCTTTGGCGAAAGCCTTGAGAGCGATCCACGACCAAATGCGAAGCTGGATGGCAACGCCTTACTGACGCAGTGTATTGACTGGTCAGCCCGTGTTCACAATGTGCTTTATGTGGTTGCTGGCAACCAGGGGAAAGGGGGCATTCCCATCCCAACCGATAACTTTAACGGTGTGAACGTGGCTTATACCAATCGTTTGCAAGGGATTTTTGCCAGGGTGGAAACTGACAATTTGGCTGGTGCCACCGGGCGCTTGGGAAAGCAACTTAATGGGCGCGAGACTGATCTTGGATCTCGTCGCGCCATCAGTTTGGTCGCTCCTGGCAGCAACCTGAAGTTGCTCAATCTCAATGGCAAGGTCACGCCTCACAGCACTGGTTCGAGTTTTGCTGCACCTCACGTCACGGCTACGGTTGCCTTGCTTCAGGAATTTGGCGATTGGGCAAATCGGCGGACGCTACTCGAACGCCGATTGGGGATAGGTAAGACCCACTGGAGTCTAGATTCCCGCCGCCATGAAGTGATGAAAGCTGTGCTGATGAATTCAGCTGACAAAATTAAAGACAATGGCGATGGTCTACTGTTGGGAATGACTCGGACAATTTTTGACAAAAATCACAGTGACTGGATCGGCTCCGATGCCTACCGCAATCCGAAGACGCCGCTACATGCACAAATGGGCACGGGTCAGCTAAATGCTTTGAGAGCCTATCAGCAATTCAGTGCCGGGGAGTGGAAGCCATCTGCTACTGTGCCAGCTATGGGTTGGGATTATAGCACAGTGAGTGCGGCTTCGTCTAAGGACTATGTGTTAGCACCACCGTTGCAGCAGGGGAGTTTTGTGGCGATCACGCTGGCTTGGGATCGGTTAGTAGAGCTAAACGATAATAATAAGAATGGTTTGTTTGATCTGGGGAAGAGTTTTCGCGATCGCGGTTTGAATCACCTGGGCCTCCACCTCTTAAGGGCTAATGCTAAAAACTCAGCGGCTAGTACCTGCACTTCAATCAGCGACGTAGATAGTGTGCAACATATCTTCTGCCCCGTCCCCACTACCGGCAACTATAAAATTCGCGTCCAGTTTAGCCAACAGGTGAATGAGGCTACCCAACCTTATGCCTTGGCTTGGTGGAGTGTACCGGCTCGGAAATAAGCTTCTGTTAGTAGGAAATACAATGTGTAGTATGCACAGCTTATTCTGGCGTTGCTTGCTCTATGCATTTTGTTTGTAGGAGAACCAAGCTCTGGGTCTCCAAAACAGCACAACGTTTCATCAGCTTTAACAGAGCTGGTGTAGTTCCCTGCTTGAGGTTTGCCATAGCCACCGCTGCTGGCTGATACTGTTTAATCCAGTTGTCAGCTATATACTCAGGTGTAAATGCAGCGCGATCCAACAGCCAGAAATTCACACCATATTTGTGAATGAAGCCCAATACAAGCTTAAGATCTGAACTGTACTGGGCATTGATCAGGTCAATGGCCCGTGGGCGAAACTGAGCGTAGTACTTGGTATGGAAGGGCAGAGCATATTCTTTTCCGACTAGGATTGACCGTTTGGCAAAGGTCGGTATGTTATCTGTCTCACCCGTCAAGGAGGCGATCAGACTATCTTTCGGTTGCTGTTGCAAGAACTGATACAGCGCTGGCACTCCACCCCCTATGTATAGAGTTTTAGGGAAGACTTTCAAAGAGCTTGGGTAGAGGACAAGTGCTGCTCCTAGCACAGCGGCAGTAAAGATCGCCAAAAACTGTCGCCCCCGAAGACGGGGTTTGGTTCGCTGTGACCACTGGAAAACCGCATCCAACATCAGGGTCAGTGCCATTCCACCGGCGAGGGCTAACACCATCCCAAAGGTATGAAATGTATATCGGCTGGGGAAATGCAGCTTAAACGCCAGAGCATGGGCAGCAAAGAACATGCCGACCGATGCCAGTACAATCTGAAGCAGAATTTTAACTGAACTCAATACCAGCAAAGCTAGCCCAAATCGGGACGGGTAACGCAGTAGAATCGGCAGAAACAGCCCAATGAAGAGTTGTGGAGGACTGAGCAAGGCAAAAATCCCACTATCCCTGCCGTCGAGCCAAAAATTCCAAGTATTGAGGAAATAATAGCTCACCCGTCCGCCTGACCAGTACTCTGGCATTTCCCTCGCTTGTGCTGCGGTGATGCTTGGCCCAAATTCAGAGGATGCTAGCATGTAAGGCACAAGTGCCAATAGGGCAACAGCCACTCCTGTGGCGCAGAACAGATAATCTCGACGCTCTTGAGAGAGGCGAAGTTGCCCGTGCCAGTTCAACAGCCTTAAGAGCAAGATGCCGGAGCTGATGAACGGAACTAGAGGATAAAACAGCGCTTGGAGTGCGATCGCCACTAAGCAAGGTAGCAATGCACGCTGCAGCAAATAGTACAAAAACGCTAAAAACAGCGGATAAAAGAAAGCTCTGGGTGTGGCAGAGACAATGTCATCGTGCATCCAGAGGGTTTGATTGAGCAGTAACGTGGCGATAAATCCTGCAATTGGCACTGGCAGCATCTGCATACAGACTGCAAAGCAGTAGCCTGTCGTGATTAGTCCCAGCACGATTGGTAAAAGTTTACTTAACAAAACTGGAGTGATGCCTAAATCAGCCATCACATGATATAAAGCAGCATATCCAGGAGGTGTAATGGAGTGAAAATAAGCGGCAATTAAGTCATGTTTAAACAACTCTGGGTCGAAGAACCGATGCATCCAAAACATGTACTCCCGCGCATCCTTCCCAACGACGTATTCACTACTGAAGTTTTGCGGTAGCGCCATAATACTATAAGCAGCCGCAAAACACAGGCTTAAACTGAACCATAACGCTACAGAAAATCTAGAGGTACTGTTTCGGCTTTTTGTACCAATAGGCGCGGTTAAAAATCTGTGCAGGTGAGTAATTTCCATGACGTTAGCGATGACGGTTCTTACTTATCTAAGTGGAATCATGTTGAGGACATTTCATCCTTGCCATTATGCAACGCTAACCAACTAGTAAAGCATCCTCAACAACAGGTCACGAAAGTTGTCGGTCAGATTTAGTGCAGCACGTAGTAGTTGATTCTCTTCATCGGCCCGACAAATTCTTGCCAGCGTATCCATGTGTCACTGATGATCCCGATCAGTATGTGTAGTCTGGAACTGACGAGGCTTTCTTGACATAGGATCAGGAGTATTCCCACAAAGGTTTGCATCATCCCAGCCATGACCTATCCCGGTTTAATCACACTTCTGTCAGCGCTTCCGCCCCTCGAAAGCGGCGACAAGTTGACCCGCGCCAAATTCGAGCAACGCTATGCAGCAATGCCTCAGGTGAAAAAAGCCGAACTGATTGAAGGCACCGTGTACATGGCATCTCCTCTGCGCGCCAAAGCCCACGGCAAGCCCCACATTCATATCATGACCTGGCTGGGTACCTACGAAGCTGCAACGCCTGGGGTTGAAGCACTGGATAATGCTACCGTGCGTCTGGATGCCAACAACGAACCTCAACCCGATGCCCTGCTGCGAATCGAACAGGGAGGACAATCCACCATTAGCGACGATGACTATATCGAAGGAGCACCGGAGTTAATTGTCGAAATTGCCGCCAGTAGTGCCTCTCTTGACCTACATGAAAAACTCAACGTCTATCGCCGCAACCAGGTACAGGAATATCTGGTTTAGCGCGTGTATGATGCTGCCTTCGACTGGTTTCGCCTAAACGAGGGCAAATACATTCCCCTGGAGGCGAACCCCGAAGGAATTCTCTGTTCCGCCACCTTTCCAGGCTTATGGCTAGCCAAGGATGCCTTGCTATCAGGAGACCTAGCCACCGTCCTAATCGTTGTGCAACAGGGAGTTGCCACCGTCGAACATCAAAATTTTGTCACCTAACTCCCCGTCTGCCTCTCCCATATTACTCCAAAGGAACTTGCACTCACTGGTGGGTCAAGTTGAGAATAAGGAGAGCAACAAGGCACCAGGAGAGTCAAGTGAGTCAGGAATTTGATTACGACTTAGTAATTATTGGCGCTGGGGTGGGCGGACATGGTGCTGCTTTACACGCGGTCAGCTGTGGCCTGAAAACGGCGATTATCGAAGCAGCTGACATGGGCGGTACCTGTGTCAATCGGGGTTGCATTCCCTCTAAGGCTCTGCTGGCTGCTGCCGGAAGGGTGCGAGAGTTACGTAATACCCACCACCTTAAAGCAATGGGGATTCAGGTGGGGAGCGTGGAGTTTGACCGACAAGCGATCGCCAACCATGCTGGCAACCTCGTCAACAAACAACAGGGAGACTTGATCAACAGCCTCAAACGCTTGGGAGTCGATACCATCCGGGGTTGGGGTAAGGTAGCAGGGCAGCAAAAGGTAACTATTGCTACAGACGCTGGCGAGAAAACAATCACAGCGAAAGACATCATGCTATCCCCAGGTTCCAAACCGTTCGTGCCGCCAGGCATAGAAGTGGATGGCACAACAGTCTTTACCAGCGACAATGGTGTCAAGCTGGAATGGCTACCAGACTGGGTGGCAATTGTTGGCAGTGGTTACATCGGTTTGGAATTTTCTGATGTCTACTCGGCTCTAGGCTGTGAAATCACGATGATTGAGGCTCTGGATCAACTTTTACCAGGTTTTGATCCGGATATTTCTAAACTGGCTGCTCGGGTACTAATTACCCCCCGCGACATTGAAACTCATGTAGGGATATACGCCAAGAAAGTTACCCCCGGAAAGCCTGTGGTAATTGAGCTAGCTAATTTCAAAACTAAAGAAGTCGTGGAGGTGCTGGAAGTGGATGCCTGCCTGGTTGCCACGGGACGCATCCCAGCTACCCAAAACCTCGGTTTAGAGTCGGTGGGAGTGGAAATTGACCGGCGGGGCTTTATTCCAGTCGATGACCGGATGGCGGTGCTGTCGGCGGGTGAACCAGTGAATCACCTCTGGGCGATTGGGGATGCAAATGGCAAGATGATGCTGGCTCACGCCGCTTCTGCCCAAGGCGTCATAGCAGTGGAAAATATCTGTGGACGGCAGCGGAAGTTAGACTATCTCAGCATTCCAGCTACTGTGTTTACCCACCCGGAAATCAGCTCGGTGGGGATAACAGAGCCAGCTGCTAAGGAATTGGGTCAGGCTGAGGGGTTTGAGGTGGGAGCGGTAAGAACTTACTTTAAGGGCAATGCCAAGGCGCTTGCAGAAGGTGAAGCCGATGGGATGGCGAAGGTGGTCTATCGCCAAGATACGGGCGAAGTGCTGGGAGTACACATTTTGGGATTGCACGCTGCTGATTTGATTCACGAAGCCTCAGCAGCGATCGCTAACCGGCAGTCTGTCCACGAGCTGGCATATCTGGTTCATGCCCACCCTACGCTTTCCGAAGTGCTGGATGAAGCCTACAAGCGCGCGAGTCAATAAAGCTGACCCCTGACCCCTATGAATGAGCGCATTGGCAAAGTCTATCTCGTAGGGGCTGGGCCAGGAGACGTAGCCTACCTCACACTCAGGGCCCAGGAGCTGCTCACTGCTGCAGAGGTATTGGTCTATGATGCTCTAGTAGATGCCCAGTTGTTGCAGATGGTGACTCCCATCTGCCTCAAGCTCGATATGGGCAAACGGGGTGGGCGACCGAGTACCCCACAAACAGAGATTAACCAACTGTTAGTGGAGCAATGTCAGCTCGGTAAACAAGTGGTGCGGCTAAAGAGTGGAGACCCATTTATTTTTGGTCGCTCTAGTTCAGAGATTGAGGCATTGATAGCTGCTGGTTGTCCGTTTGAGGTCGTACCAGGACTTTCCTCAGCGTTAGCGGCTCCAATACTTGCGGGGATTCCGCTCACAGACCCAGTCCTCAGCCGGTGTTTTGCCGTTTTGACCGCCCATGACCCAGATGCTCTAGACTGGCAAACTCTCGCGGGGATTGAGACGCTAGTGATTTTAATGGGGGGGCAACAACTGCCTGAGATTGTGCATCAGCTGCTGCGACACGGGCGATCGCTCCAAACACCCGTTGCCGTTATTCGTTGGGCTGGATCTCCTCAACAACAGGTCTGGACAGCCCAGCTGGAAAATATTGTTGAGCAAACTGCTGGGGTATCCCTCTCCCCAGTGGTGATTTTGATTGGAGAGGTCGTAGGGCTACGCACCTATTTACAAAATCCCAATATAGTGATAAGCGATCCAAAAGAATCCAACTCCCAATACTTCTCAGCCGTGGAAAGTATCCAACCCCTAAAACCCAATAACCCCAGTTCTCGATCAGGCACAGAGAAACTCCTAGAGGCTGCTGCTCAAAACCCCCTCGGAGGTAAAACAATCTTAGTCACGCGCTCAGTTGGGCAGTCGAGTCAATTTAGCGCTCGCCTACAGGAAGAAGGTGCAACCGTAATCGAAATGCCAGCGTTGGAAATTGGTCCTCCTTCCAGCTGGGAAGCTCTGGATCAGGCGATCGCACATTTATCAGCCTTGGATTGGTTAATTCTCACTTCCACTAACGGCGTGGACTACTTTTTTGAGCGACTGGAGGTGCAAGGGTTAGATGCGCGTGCCTTAGCTAAGGTCAAAATCGCGGTAGTAGGTGAGAAAACAGCCCAAAGTCTCAAACAGCACTGTTTACAACCAGACTTTGTCCCGCCGAATTATGTGGCGGATTCACTGCTTGAAAACTTCCCAGAACCGCTGTACGGCAAAAGAGTTCTATTTCCCAGAGTTGAGACTGGGGGGCGGGAAGTTTTGGTAAAGGAATTAACCGCATTGGGTGCAGAAGTGATAGAAGTAGCGGCTTATCAGTCTCGGTGTCCAGCTGCTATAGCACCAGATGTCTTATATGCCCTGCAGCGTCAAGCAGTCGATGTAATTACCTTTGCTAGTTCCAAAACGGTGCAATGTTTCTGTCAACTCCTAGCGGGTCACGGCGGTACTATTTTAGAGGGGGTTTGTATTGCCTCAATCGGTCCCCAAACCTCTAAAAGCTGCCTTGATCTCTTGGGTCGGGTGGATGTAGAAGCTGAGCAATACACGTTGGAGGGCTTAACCCAAGCAATTGTCCAGTGGACAAGCCAGTCCCACGCCAGTCCCCTTGATCGGGGGTAACCGCCGCACAAGGCTGGCTGTTCAAATTATGGTGACGAAGGGAAAGTTTGAGCTCAACATTCTGATTGGCAAATCGCCTATTTTCCTGGAAATCCACTCCTGTATACTGAGTATTTATTCTTTGCTATTGACTCCTAAATCATGCCTCACTATTGCAGCAAAGGACACGAAAACCCGCTCGATAGTCGCTTTTGTCTCGAGTGTGGCCAGGAGCTGGATCGAGAGGTGAGTCAGGGGATTCAGCCGGGGCTTGTCTTGGGCGATCGCTATCGTATTGTTCGTCAACTAGGGCATGGTGGCTTTGGAAGCACTTATTTAGGTGAGGATATCAACAAATTCAGCGAATCTTGTGTTTTAAAGGAATTCGCCCCGCTGATTTCTCAAAGCCCCGACGCCTTACAAAAGGCGGAAGAAGTGTTAGAGCGCGAAGCCAACGCTCTCTACCAGCTCCAACACCCACAGATTCCCCGCTGCCGCGAACTGTTCCAAGTCGATCTAGACGGAAACAACTACCTGTTCCTGGTGCAAGACTATTGCTCGGGTCAAACCTACCGCGCCTTGTTAGACGCCAGGAATTGCCAGGGAGTGCAGTTTAGTGAGGTGGAGGTAACCAAGCTGTTACTCCAGATCCTGCCCGTATTGGAGTACATCCACTCAATGGGAGTGATTCATCAAGACATCTGCCCAGATAATTTAATTCTTCGCAGTTCTGACTATTTGCCGGTGCTAATTGACTTTGGGGGTGTCAATCAAGTAGCCGCAACCGTCGCCTCGCAATTTAACCAGCCAGTTGCTGGTAAGCCTCCCTCACCAGCAACTCTAGGGGAAAAGTTGGGCTATGCTCCCTATGAGCAGATCCAGATGGGGATAGTGTATACCCATACTGACCTGTATGCTTTGGCAGCAACGGTGCTGGTGTTGTTGACTGGCAAGGAGCCGAAAGAGTTAATTGACGAAATTACATTGACTTGGAACTGGCAGCGGGAAGTTAGCCTCAGTCCAACTTTGGGGGCTGTATTAGATAAAATGCTGCTCCCTAGATCGAGCAAGCGCTACCAATCTGCCCGTGAAGTCCTGCAAGCCCTTAGCGAAGAGGGAGGGGGGCAGGGGGAGGGGGGCAAGGGGCTCCAGGGGCAGAGGGGCAGGCGCAACTCTTTCCTGCCTGTCTCTTCTTTCACGCTGAGGAAAACCTTGCTTTTGTTGCTGCTGCTTGTTGGTACCGGTGGTGTGGGGTGGTGGGGTGGAAATCTTTGGCTAAAGTACCGGAAATCTACTTTACATTCTCAAGACCAGACTTCGTCAGCATCTAAACAGACATCCAGTTCAACGGCGACAAATACTCCTAAATCAAGATCTACTTCGCCTTATGCACCTCAGGAGGAGGCGCGGTGGCAAGTCCTGTCTCATCGCGGCAAAGAGCTGGGCATTGACGAGGATTTCTTGTTTGGAAACGGAGGTTTAGTCAACCAGGTATTCTATAGCCAACATCCTGAGCTGGAGCAGATTCCCTTGAACACTGGGACAGCGGCTGCGGATTTGCGATCGCAGTGGGACCAAACAGCTGATGCTTTGCTGGATACCCTGGACAATCAGCTCAGTCCAGAAGCACGGAAGCAGTTGGGTAGTTATACACCAGACTCGACTAATCGCGCTAAAGCAGAAGTGAATAAACTACACCTCAGCAGTCGCTCCCTATACGACTTAGCTGATGCCGCGTTCTTTCAGCTTTTCCCAGAGCAGTGGGGTCAGGATTTTCTTAACCAGCCTGTTGGTCAGGTTTGGCAGGGGCTTGTAGCTGATAAAGTTAAGGCGGTGAAAGCTGGAACCATCCTAAAACGGATTGTATTGACCCCAGGAGCCCGTGCCAAATCGGTCAGCGGCTCCCTCAAAACCGGACAAGGCAAAGCTTATATAGCAATACTAGCCAAAGATCAATTGATGGAACTTAATTTGCAAGCAAATCCCACCGTCTTGCTTTCCGTATATTCCCCTAGCGGCAAGACGAAAATCCTCGAAGCCTCAAGCGATCACTCATGGTCAGGCAAGCTACCAGAATCCGGTTTCTACGAATTTGTCATCGTCTCTATGGCACCAGAGCCAGCTGATTATCACCTCAAAGTCAAAGTGGAGAAGCCCACCGGGACTTCCTCAGTTGAATCATCCCCACCTGACACAGCCACTCCCTCACCTACCACGGGATCAGCTCATCGAGTAAAGCAACTTAGAAAATCGCTGTGTCATACGCGAGCTGGTAGATATATCACAAGATGTAATAAATCACCTGCTTCAGATTCCACAGACTAGAGAGGGCTTTTCGAAGAGCCTCTTAATCGAAGTCTGTTGGCCAATCAGGATGGCGGTAGTGGTCAAATATGCGAACCACTTGAGCGGGCATAATGCGCGTCAAAGATAGTTGCGGAATTTCATTCTCAGCAAAGAATGCTACTTCATCCGTTTCTATACTCGCTAAAGGGGAGCCGCTCACAAGTTCGCACTGAAAAAACAGCTTGTAGACGTAATGCGACAGCGGTGGATGCCCTTGTCTATCTCTATCATACACGGCTAGCAGTTTTACTGCACGGGTATTGTAACCGGATTCTTCATACACTTCTCGAACGGCAACCTCACTGGGGGAATCGCCGACATCAGCCCATCCACCTGGTAATGTCCAACACCCGTCTTCTCGTTCCCTGACAAATAACAGCTGCTGATCGCGAAACACTGCTGCACGCACGTCAACTTTCGGTGTTGCGTATCCTACCTCCCTACCAAAAAGATCGACGACATAGCTTGGTTCTACATTCGAGTAGGTAGCCATGATTTGGGCGGCGATCTCACGTAGCGATTTATAGCGCTCGATATCGAAACAGGGTTAGCGCATCTCAAACCCTATTGACAGGCGGCTCATAGTAAGGAGTTTGAGTCTGAGAGAGCCGCCGCCAACACAGAAAGCATATACTGATCATTCATAGCGGCTCGTCGTGACTTCTGGC
>JAABUX010000467.1_pt1 | contig 69024 bp, 64 predicted proteins | sample 5561851 | NCBI WGS metagenome assembly JAABUX01 (sample SAMN10711883, study PRJNA513361) | rock metagenome | isolation source: Antarctica rocks | place: Antarctica: Victoria Land, Richard Nunatak red sandstone | collected 2016-01-03
GCGTCGTTCTACCCGAACGTCACGATCAGCGGGGTGAGCGGGTTCCAGGACACCAGGTTCAATTTGGTCAGCCTGCCGAACAGCCTGTGGTCGATCGGCGCCAGCGCCGTGCTGCCGCTGTTCGAGGGCGGGCTGCGCCGCGCCCAGCTGCAGCAGAGCTGGGCGCAGTACGCGCAGACCCGCGACTACTACCGCGCGACGGTGCTGGCCGCGTTCCAGCAGGTCGAGGACGGGCTGACGCTGTCCGGCAGCCTACGATCGCAGAACCAGTCCCAGCTTGAGGCGGTGCGGGCCGCGGCCAAGGCCGAAAGCCTGACCGAGCAACTCTACGTCGGCGGCCTGATCACCTACGTCGACGTTGTCGTGGCGCAGGAGACGGCGTTGCTGGCCGAGATCGCGCTGGCGCAGGCGAGGACCGCCCAGCAGCAGACCACCGTCAACCTGATCGTGGCGGTCGGCGGCGGCTGGAGCGCCGCCGACCTGCCGAACGAGCGCGGCGTGCTGCCGTTCAATCCGTTCGACGTGACTCATTTGACCGGAACCCCGCCCGGACGGGACCGGCACGCCGCCAGAGCAACCTTCGCACCAACTTCGTCTATCGAGAGTTCACCTTCGGCAACGCCGAGCCCGCCGTCGGCCGTGTCGGACGCCCGGCACCACCGGCCGCCCCGACGCGCAAGGGCCGATACAGCCATCGATCGTCAACGGCGAATGGCGGCGATCCGGTCGGCGGCGCGGCCGTGGGCGAGCCGGATCAGCCGCGCCACCAGCGGGGCCGCGCCGGCGTCAAGCATCGCCAGATGCCGCGAGCCGCCGCCGGTGCGGGCCACGATCGCCTGCGGCCGGGTCATCGCCAGCAGGCCGTCGGCGCCACGCGTCACGCCGAACCCGCTGTCGCCGGCGCCGCCGAACGGCAGCCGCGGATCGGCGGTCGCCGCCACAACGTCGTTGACCAGCACGCAGCCGGCCCGGAGCGCGCGGGCGACGGCCATCGCCTCGGCGTCTGGCCCGAACACGGCGGCCCCCAGCGCATAAGGTCCATCGTTTGCCAGCGCGATCCCGGCGTCGGCGTCCGATACGACGTGCAGCGAGGCGAGCGGCGCGAACAGGTCGCGCCACGTCCAGGCCGCGTCTGCTGAGGTCTCTAGCACCACCGGCGGCATCGCGTCGGCGGTCGCGAGGTCGGCGCGGCCGATCGCGGCGGCGGTCGGCAGAATGTTGGCGACTTCGGCCATCAGCGCCGGCGGCACCGGGACGCTAGCCTCGCCGAGCGCGGTAGCGAGCAACGGCCGCAGCCGGTCCAGCGCGTCGCCGACCACGATGATGCGGCGCGGCGCGATGCAGGTGCGCCCGGCGTTGAACCGCAGCCCGAACGCGATGGCGCGGGCAACCAGCGCGAGGTCGGCACCGGGCAGGACAATCAGCGCGTCGCGGCCGGACAACTCCATCGTCGCCCCGACCAGCCTTGGCGCCAGCTCGGCTAACACGGCGCGTCCGGTGGTCGCCGAGCCGGTCAGGACGACGTGCTCGATCCCTTGCTTAATGCGCGCCCGGGCTGCCTCGGCGGTGTCGTCGAGGACGACGAAATGGTCGTCGAGCCGTTCGGCCAGGGCGTGCATCGGTGCGGCACAGCCCGGGGCCGGTTTGATGAACACGGTGTTGCCGGCGACCCAGGCCTGCAACGCCTGGACGCCCGGCAGCAGCAACGGGTAGTTGGCCGGCCCCACCACCAGCACGCGCCCGAGCGGCATTCTGCGGACAATCAGCCGGGTGCCGAACAGCCAGAGCGGACGCGACCCGGCGGGGGTACGATCGGCCAGCAGCCTCGGTGCCTGCGCTTCGAGAAACCGACAGGCTTCCAAGAACGGCAGCACCTCGGAAACCAGCACGTCCGCCTCGCTCGCTCCCGGCCGGTTGGCGGTGCGGGCCAGTGCGCCCGGATCGGCGGCGACGGCGTGGCGCAGCGTTCGCACCCTCGCCAACCGCTCGGTCAACGTCACGGCGCGGTCTGTATCCGGCCGCGCCAGGTTGCCGCGCGGGCGTCGGGCCACAGCAGCGCGCGCCATTGCAGAACCAAGGTGGTCACGACGCCCGCCGGCCAGAGCAGCACCGACAGCGCCGGCTGCCGGAACCGCTCGGCGACCAGGACGCGCGCGATCACCTGCAGGACGCCGCCGAGCAACAGCCACCGCCGATACGGCAGGTCGACGCCCGCGAGAACCAGGATGGCAAGCGCGGGTGCCAGGACATGCCCGCCGAGCAGCAGCACGGTCCAGACCGGCAGCGCAGCGGGTTTGGCCAATCCCTCGGTGGCGTTCTTGCCGAACCCCCGCCACGCCTGCCCGAACCCGTCGTACATCCGGCAGGTGGCCAGACCAGTCGCGTCGAACAGCGTCGTGACCCGCCCCGCCGCCCGGAACGCGCGCGGCAGGGTGACGCCGTCGTGCCAAGTGCGCCGCACCGCGCCGTGGCCGCCGACCGCGAAATAAGCCGTCCGGTCGGCGACCATGAGCTGACCGCAGCCGGCGCCCAGTCCCGGATCGGGTCGCCGGCGCGCCAGCCAGAACGGCAGATAGCCGAGCAGCAGCACGTGGATGATCGGCACCAGCAGCATCTCGCCCACCGTCTCGGCCCGCTCGCGAGGAAATCCGGAGGTCAGCGCCGCGCGGTCGGCCCGCAACGCGATGGCGCAGCGCGCCAGCGACCCGGGCGCCAACCGCACGTCGGCGTCGATGAACACGATGACCGAGTGCGTGGTCGCCTCGGCCCCGCGCAGGCAGGCGTGCGTCTTGCCGGACCAGCCGTCGGGCAGTCGCGGCGGCGTCACGCGGCGCACCCGCGCGTCGGTGGCGGCGACCGCCTCGATCAGCGCGCCGGTGCCGTCGGTCGAACCGTCGTCGACCACGACGATCTCGTCACGCGGACCGGCGGCGGCGCGGGCGGAGTCGAGGCAGCCGACGATGTGGTCGGCCTCGTCACGGGCCGGGATGACCAGGCTGACCAGCTCGGCTCCGATAGCGGCCGGCGGCGGGCGGAACAGCATCAGGTTCCACAGCGTCAGCAGGCCCGGACCGATCGCCAACACCGCGACCAGCAGGCAAGCGAAGGAGAGCATGCGCTATTCCACCCGCGCCTCATGCGACAGCCGCGCCGGTTTGCCGCGCGCCCATGCCCGGCTCCGCCGCCAGACGTCGTAGATGCCGCCGACGCCGCTGCCGCCCGAGACGATTTTGCGAAACAACGCCGGGTCGCGGGTGGCGCTCTCGGCGGCCAGCGTGTCCATCTCGGCTTCCAGCGCGGCCGACAGAACCGCCGTCCAAGCGGCGGTGTCGCGCGGCGAACCGGCCTCGACCGGGCGGCCGAAGCGGGCCAGCGCCACCGGCTTGCGCTCGTTCCAGAAGCTGTATTCCACCGCCAGCGGCACCAGCACCGCATTCGGCACGCGCCGGGCGAGGTGGGCGAGGCCGGGACGCAGCGCCACCGGCCGCGAGCGGTTGTCGGTGAAGTGGCCCTCGGCGGTGATCCACATCGCCGCCGACGGATCGCGCAGCACCCGCAACCCGACCTCCATGAATCGCGCGGCACCGCGTGCCGTGGCGGGGTCGATGCCGAAGATGCCAAGCCGCTCCATGAAGCCGTATTGGCCGAGCGTCGCCTGGTCCATCGGGCCGAAGCCGGCGCGGTCGCGCACCACCGTCGCCGACAGTAGGATGAAGAACGCCGGGTCCCACCACGAAGGGTGATTGCTGTAAATGATGACCGGGCGGCCCGGCGGCAGGTCGGGCCAGCCGGCGCGGCTGATCCGCACCGCGTCGAAGTTGCGGTAGAAATACCAGTGAAGATACCAGCCGAAGGCGCGGAACATCGCGGGCGAGCGCGCCAGGATCGGGTCGATCCCAGCGCCCTTGCGAGTTCCCCCAGCCATCGGCGTCAGGCGAGCGCCGGCTCGGCCACCCGGTTGGCGCGCGCGTCGGCATCGAGCGAGTCGGCCGCGATCCAGCCCGACATCAGCACCATCGGCATGCCCGGCCCGGGATGCGCGGCACCGCCCGCCAGATACAGCCCCGGCAGGTCGCGCGACCGGTTGCCCGGCTTGAACGCGCCGAAGAAGCGGCCGTGGCTGGCCAGACCATAGATCGCGCCGTTCAGCACGTTGTAGCGGTCGTGGATGTCCTGCGGCGTCAGGTGGTGCTCGAACACGATACGCTCCTCGAGGTCGCCCATCCCGGCGCAGCGTGCGAGCTTGTCCAGGATGACTTTTCGATACGCGGGAAACATCGCCTTCCAGTCGTGGTGCGGGCGCAGATAGGGCGTGTGCACCAATACATACAGCGCCTCGCCGCCCGGTGGCGCCACCCCAGGCTCGGTCCGCGCCGGGGCCGCGATGTAGGCGGTCGGGTCCGGCGCCGGCTCACCCTTGCCGTAGATCCAGTCGAACTCCTCCTCCGGATCGCGGCTGAACACGAAGCCATGGTGTTCCAGGTGCTCGTAGGCGCGGTTGAGGCCGAGATACAGAACGACGCCGGAACACGCCGGGTCGCGCTTCCACCGCTTGGCGAACGTCTCGGCCGGCTTGCCGCCCACCAGCTCGCGGTAGGTCCGCACGGCGTCCATGTTGGACACCACGTGGTCGAACCGGATGGTCTCGCCGGTGTCGGTCACGACGCCGGTGGCGCGCCCGTTGTCATTGACGATGCTGGACACGCCGCAGCCGGGCCGCCAGTCGACGCCCAACTCCGACCCCAGCGACACCAGCGCGTTCGGCACCGCGCGGGTGCCGCCCATCGGGTACCAGATGCCCTCGTTGGTCTGCATGTGGGCGATCGAACACAGCACGGCGGGCGAGCCGTACGGGCTGCTGCCGACATACTGCACGAAATGGTCGAGCATCTGCGCCACCCGCGCGTCCGGCACGTGCCGGCGGATCTGGCCCGCGACGGTGCTGCCCATCTTCAGCGCCAGCACGTCGCGCAGCGTGCCGAGCTCGATGTTCTTCTTCAGGTCCATCGTGTCGAGCACGTCCTCGACCGACCGCCAGAAGAAGAACTTCTCGCTGACCGAGTGCAGCTTTTCGCTGAACGCCTGGAAGTCGCGATAGCCCTGCGCCGAGCGGGGGTCGAGCTCGCCGATGCGGGCCGACATCGCCGGGATATCCTCCTGCAGGTCGAGTATCGTGCCGTCCTCGAAGAAGCAGCGCCACTGCGGGTCGAGCCGGCGCAGGTCGAGGTGGTCCTCCATGCGCCGCCCGGCCTCGGCAAAGATGCGCCGCAGCACGCTCGGCACGGTCAGGATGGTCGGACCCATGTCGAACCGAAAGCCGTCCTGCTTCAGCTCGGCCGCCTTGCCCCCCAGCCAGTCGTTCTTCTCGAACAGCGTCACTGCATGGCCGCGCGCGGCCAGGGTGCAGGCGGCGGCCAGCCCCGCAAGGCCGCCGCCGACGACGCCGACGCGGCTCATTGCGCCGCCACCAGGTCGGCCTCGCTGCGGGCCATCGGCAACTTGGTGGTCCAGGTCGGGCTCAGGCCAAGGTCCTCGGCCAGCAGGCGGCTGGTGATGCGGGCACTCTCGAAGATCACCGGCAGGCCGCTACCCGGGTGGGTGCCGCCGCCGACCAGGTAGACGCCGTCCAGGTCCTCGAACCGGTTGCGCGGCCGCAGGTGCAGCATCTGGCCGAGCGTGTGGGCGAGGTTGAACGTCGCCCCGCGATGGATGTGCATGTCGGTCTCCCACCCGGCGGGCGTCATGATCTTTTCAAAGCGGATGCGGCTGCGGATGTCGGGGATCCCGATTCGCGCCAGCCGATCCAACGCCAGTTCGCGGTAGCGCGGGGCTTCGGTCGCCCAATCGACCCCGCCGTCGACGTTGTGGCCGACCGGCACCAGCACATACAGTGTCGAGTGCCCGGGCGGGGCGAGCGTGTCGTCGGTGACGCAGGCGTTCTGCACGTAGAACGACGGGTCGGTCGGGGGTAGGCGCCCGCTCTCGATCTCGGCCACGTTCCGCTTGTAGTCCTCGGACAGGTAGATCGTGTGGTGCGGCAGCGCCGGGATGTCGCCCTCGATGCCGAGGTACAGCATGAATGTCGAGCACGAGAGCTTCTTGCCGTCGAGCTTGCGGTCGGTCCAGCGCCGCCGTAGCCGGTCCGGCACCAGGGCGCGCATGGCGTGGCTGAAGTCGGCGTTGACCACCACGGCGTCGTATTCGTGCTCTTGGCCGCCCGCGCTGACGCCGGTGGCGCGACGCCCGGCGAACCGCATCGCGTCGACCGGCTCGTTGCGATGGATGCGGACGCCCATGCGCTCGGCGACCCGGGCCATCGCCGACATCACGGCACCGGTGCCGCCGCGCGGGTGCCAGACGCCGAACTCGTACTCCATGAACGACAGGATGGTGAACAGGCTCGGGCAGCGGAACGGCGACATGCCGAGGTACTTGGACTGGAACGAGAAGGCGAGGCGCACCCGCTCGTCGTTGAAATAGCCGGACAGGTCGTCGTTGACGGACTTGGTCGGCCGCAGCCACGCCAGCGCCTTGATGACCTGCGGGTCGAGCAGGTCGCGCACCGAGTTGAACGGGCTCTGCAGGACGGGACGGAAAGCGGTGAGCTTGGCCCGGTTGTCGGCCATGAAGCGCGGCAGGGCTTGCGCGTCGGCAGGGCTGAACCGCGCTAGTTCGGCCGCCATGCGCGCCGGGTCCGGCGTCGCGTCGATCTGGCCACCGGCCTCGAACACCAGCCGGTATTGCGGGTCGAGCCGGATCAGGTCGACATGGTCGGCCAGGCGGGTGCCGGCGGCGTGGAAGATTTCTTCCAGAATTTGCGGGTAAAGGAAGAACGTCGGGCCGATGTCGAACCGGTAGCGACCGCTCGGCGCGTCGGCGACCAGGGCGCCGCTGCGGCCGCCGACCTCGGGCAGCCGCTCGTGCACGGTGACGTCGGCACCGGCGCTGGCCAGGAGCATCGCGGCGGCGAGCCCACCCGGACCCGCGCCGATCACGCCCACGCGGCGGTTGCTCATGAGAGGGTAAATCCGGCGCAGCGGGATAGTCGCGGGTCGATCATCACCGCGCCAATCTAGGGTGATTGTGGATTGCCACAAGCGCGCCCGCCCGGGCCACCCCGCTTGTTACGCGAGCGCGCGTCGATCGGCGGTCCGCAGGCAGACCACGGCGGCGGCGGTCCCGAACGCGGCCATCGTGAGCGCCATCGCCACCGGGCCGAACAGCGGGAACAGCAGCGCCACGATCGCCGACGACACCGCGCCCACCGCCATCTGCAGGCAGCCCAGGACGGCGGCGGTCGAGCCGGCCAGCTCCGGCAGCGGCTCCATCGCCGCGTGGGTCGCGGTGGGGACGAACAGGCCGCGACAGAACGTGCCGACCATCATCAGCGGCAGCAGCACCGCAATGCGCGGCGTCACCAGCAGTGCCGGGATCAGCGCGCACGCGCCGGCAGCCTGGGCGGCGACCCCGGCGCGCAACGGCACGTCCGGCGGCACTCCGGCCCGGGCCAGCCAACCCGCGAAGGCTGCCCCCAGCAGCGCCGCCCCGGCGGTGGCGGCGAACAGCAGGGCGAACACGGTCGTGGACACGCCCATGACGCCCACGAACACCAGCGACGATCCGGCGACGTAGGCGAACATGCAGCCAAAACTCAGCGCGTTGGCGAGGATGAACCCGCTGACCCGCCGATGCCCGAGCACCTGCCGATACGAGCCGACCAGCCCCGGCCGCATCCCGGCGAAACGCGGCCTGGTCTCGGCCATGCCGAACACCACGCCGACGGTCAGCAGCAGCCCCGCCGCGGCCAGCACACCGTAAATCCCGCGCCAGTCGGTGACGCCCAGGATCATCGCACCGAGCGTCGGCCCGATGACCGGCGCCACCGACGACACCACCGCCACCGCCGCGAACTTCTGGCGCGCCGCGTCACCCGCGAACAGGTCGCGCACGATCGCATAGGCCAAGACGCTGCCGGCCGCCGCCCCGGTGCCCTGCAGCAGCCGCGCGACCAGCAGCAGCGGCACGGTCGGCGCGAACGCGCAGCCGAGGCCGCCGAGGGTGAACACCAGCATGCCGCCGATCAGCACCGGCCGCCGCCCGATCCGGTCGGACAACGGCCCGAGCGCCAGCTGGGTCGACGCGAACCCGGCCATGAACAGGCTGAGCGTCAGCCCCGCCCCCGCCGCCGACCCGTGCAGCTGCTCGCCGATCTGTGGCAGCGCCGGCAACGCGAGGTCGATCGCCAGCGGCGGCAGCGCCGCCAGGCCGCCGAGCAGGATGGTCATCGCAATCGAGTTCGGCCGCAGCCTCGCCATGTTCGTCTCCGTGCCGGACGTGTAGCGTTACGCCCACGGAGGGACGAACCATGAAGACGATCAAGGGACCGGCCATCTTCCTCGCCCAGTTCGCCGGCGACGCGCCGCCGTTCGACACGCTGGCCGGCATCGCCAAGTGGGCGCGCAATTGCGGCTATGTCGGCGTGCAGATCCCGTCCTGGGACGCCCGGCTGTTCGACCTCGCCCGCGCCGCCGAGAGCGACGCGTACTGCGACGAGGTGCGCGGCACGCTGGCCGACGCCGGCGTCCAGCTGACCGAACTGTCGACCCACCTGCAGGGCCAACTGGTCGCCGTCCACCCGGCCTACGACGCGGCGTTCGACGGGTTCGCCGCCCCCGCCGTGCGCGGCAACCCTGTGGCGCGGCAGGCGTGGGCGGTCGAGCAGCTGCGGCTGGCCGCGCGCGCATCCCGCCGGCTCGGTCTAGATGCCCACGTGACGTTCTCGGGCGCGCTCGCCTGGCCCTACGTCTATCCGTGGCCACAGCACCCGGCCGGCCTGATCGAGACCGCGTTTGCGGAACTGACGAAGCGCTGGCGGCCGATTCTGGACGCGTTCGACGCGGCGGGCGTCGACCTCTGCTACGAGATCCACCCCGGCGAGGACCTGTTCGACGGCACCACGTTCGAGCGATTCCTCGACGGCGTCGGCCAGCACCCGCGCTGCAATATTCTGTATGATCCCAGCCACTTCGTCCTGCAGCAGCTCGACTATCTCGGTTTCCTCGACCTCTACATGCCCCGAATAAAAATGTTCCACGTCAAGGACGCCGAGTTCAATCCGTCCGCGCGGCAGGGCGTGTATTCGGGCTACGCGCCGTGGGTCGATCGCGCCGGCCGGTTCCGCAGCCTCGGCGACGGGCAGGTCGATTTCGGCTCCATCTTCAGCAAGCTCGCCGCCGCCGATTTCGAGGGCTGGGCGGTATTGGAATGGGAGTGCGCGTTGAAAGACTCCGAGGTGGGCGCGCGCGAGGGGTCGGAGTTCATCCGGGCGCACATCATCGAGGTGGCAAGGCGCTCGTTCGACGACTTCGCCGCCAGCGGGACCGATCAGGCGGCGAACCGCGCCATGCTGGGGATTTCGCCATGACCACGCCCCGGCGGTTGCGGCTCGGCATGATCGGCGGCGGGCAGGGTGCGTTCATCGGCGCCGTCCACCGCATCGCCTCGCGGATCGACGACCAGTACGAGCTGGTGGCCGGCGCGTTCTCGTCCGACGCTGCGCGCGGTGCGGCGTCGGCGGAGGCGCTGCGGGTCGCGCCGGACCGCTCGTACGCGGACGTGCACGCGCTGGCCCGGGCCGAGGCGGCGCGGCCGGACGGGGTCGACGTGGTGTCGATCGTGACGCCGAATTACCTGCACCACGAGGCGGCGCGGGCGCTGCTCGACGCCGACATCGCGGTGATCTGCGACAAGCCGCTGGTGACCAACATTTCGGACGCCCGCGATCTGCTGGCTGTCGCGACAACGTCGAGAATCCCGTTCGTGGTGACGCACACCTACACCGGCTACCCGATGGTGCGCGAGGCGCGGGCGTTGGTCGCGGCCGGGGCGATCGGGCCGGTGCGGCTGGTGCAGGTCGAATACGCGCAGGATTGGCTCACCAACGCGGCGGAGGCGACCGGCAACAAGCAGGCGGATTGGCGCACCGACCCGGCGCGCTCCGGCCCGTCGGGTGCCGTAGGCGACATCGGCACCCACGCGCACAACCTGGCCGAGTTCGTCGGCGGCCTGCGGGTCGAGGCGGTGGCGGCCGACCTGCAGAGCTTCGTGCCGGGCCGGCGGCTCGACGACAACGCGAACATGCTGCTGCGGCTCGAGGGCGGGGCGCGCGGCATGCTGTGGTGCAGCCAGGTCGCCCCGGGTCACCAGAACGGCATGCAAATCCGCGTCTACGGCGAGACCGGTGGCCTGTTCTGGCACCAGGAGCACCCGAACCAGCTGACCATCGCCGCCCCCGGCCAGCCGGCGCGCGAGCTGTTCAGGGGCGGGCCCGGGCTGTCGGCCGACGCGGCGCGGGCGACGCGGGTGCCGCCGGGGCATCCGGAGGGGTATCTGGAAGCGTTCGCGCAACTCTATGCCGACGCGGCCGAGCTGGTGCGGGCGTGGCGGGAGGGGCGCTCGCCGGACCCGGCGGCGGCGCTGTTGCCGGGGCTGGAGGCGGGGGTGCGCGGGGTCGCGTTCATCGAGGCGGCGTTGCGGAGTTCCAAGGCGGACGCGGCGTGGACGCGAATCGAGGTTTAGCGGGAGAAGTTGGCCGAAGTAGGGACTGCTACGCCCCATCCACCTCCACTACTCCCGACAGTGCCACAAACTCCGTGTCCTCCGCCCCACCATCGAGGTGGGTCAGCACGGCAAACCGCAAGGCAGCACCGATCGCCGTCAGCGGGTGGTGCCAGATATCCGGCGCGTAGGTCAGCGCCTGACCCCCGTCGGCCACGAACGCCAGCGCCCCCGCCGGGTCGGGCCCCCCATCGGCCGAGTGCGGCATCACCAGCACTAGCCACCGCGCGCCAACATCGCACGGGATGAAGCATTGCGAGCTGAAGCGGTGGCGCTCCATCACCGTGGCGCGGTGCGGCAGGGTGGTGACACCGGCCAGGCTCCAACGCGGGCGCGGCCCGACACCGATCCGGCCGTTCACGATCGGCCCGACCTCCGCTTGGTCGCCGGCGTCGGTCACCGTGCCGAACGGCGCGAACGCAGCGGCAGTGAGCGGGCGCGCGGCTATCCGCATGACGCGACCCACAGCGCGGCCACCGCCTCCAGCCCCGCTTGCTCGGCGGGCCCGAACCGGTCCGGGCGCGGGCTGTCGAGGTCCAGCACGCCCAGCACCGCGCCGTCCCGCAGCAGCGGCACCACGATCTCGCTGGCCGACGCCGCGTCGCACGCGATGTGGCCGGGGAACGCGTGGACGTCGGCGACACGCAGCGTGCGCCGCTCTGCCGCCGCCGTGCCGCAGACGCCGTGGCCGAGCGCGATCCGCGTGACCGCCGGCAACCCCGCGAACGGTCCCAGCACCAGCCCGTCGTCGCGCATGAAATAGAAGCCGGCCCAGTTCACGTCGGGCATCCGGCCATGCAGCAGGGCGGCGCAGTTGGCGGCGTTGGCGATCGCGTCGCACTCCCCGTCGAACAGCGTTCTTAGCGCGGTCACGATATCGTCCATGCCAAAATGCTTCCGGGAAAACGCGTCGGCGTGCAAGCTGCGGCGCATGCAAACCCTGGCCAGCGTCTGCCCGCACGATTGCCCGTCCACCTGCGCGCTCGACGTCGCGGTCGCCGACGGGCGGGTCACCGGCGTGCGCGGGTCGCCGGCCAACAGCTACACCGCCGGCGTGATCTGCGCGAAGGTTTCCAGGTACGCCGAGCGCATCCACCACCCCGACCGCCTGCTGCACCCGTTGCGGCGCACCGGGCCGAAGGGGTCCGGTCAATTCGCGCCGATCGGCTGGGACGACGCGCTCGACCTAATCGCCACAAAATTCACCGAGGCGACCGAGCGCCACGGGGCCGAGGCGGTGTGGCCGTATTTCTACGCCGGCACGATGGGGCTGGTGCAGCGCGACGGCATCAACCGGCTGCGGCACGTGATGAAATACTCGCGCCAGGGCAACACCATCTGCTCCACCATCTGCGATATGGGCTTTAGGGCCGGCGTCGGGCGGATCGCCGGCCCCGACCCGCGCGAGATGGCGCAGTCCGACCTGATTGTCGTTTGGGGCGGCAACCCGGTGAACACCCAGGTCAACGCGATGACCCACATCGCGCGCGCCAGGAAGGAGCGCGGGGCGAAGCTGGTCGTGGTCGACCCGTACCGCACCGGCACGGCACAGGTGGCCGACACGCATCTGATGCTAAAACCCGGCACCGACGCGGCGCTGGCGTGTGCCGTGATGCACGTGGCGTTCCGCGACGGCTACGCGGACCACGACTACATGGCGCGCTACACCGACGATTGTTCCGCACTTGAGGCGCACGTCGCATCCCGCACGCCCGCGTGGGCGGCCGCGATCACCGGGCTGTTGGTGGCCGAAATCGAATCGTTCGCGGCGTCGTACGCACGGACCGAGCGGGCGTTCATCCGCCTCGGCTACGGTTTTAGCCGCTCGCGCAATGGTGCCGCCAGCATGCACGCGGTCACCTGCCTGCCGTCGGTCACCGGCGCGTGGCGGCACGTCGGCGGCGGCGCCTACTGGGACGCCGGCGACATCTACCACCTCGACCGCACGCTGATCGGCGGGCTTGACGCGCGCGACGACGCGGTGCGGACGCTGGACATGAGCCGGATCGGCGCGGCGCTGACCGGTCATCTGACAGGCGACCGGTCCGAGCTCGGCGATGGCCCGCCGGTGACGGCGATGTTGATCCAGAACACCAACCCGGCCGTGGTGGCGCCCAACAGCGCGCTGGTGAACCGTGGCCTGGGCCGCGAAAACCTGTTCGTCGCCGTGCACGAGCACTTCATGACCGACACCGCGCGGCTGGCCGACCTCGTGCTGCCGGCGACGATGTTCGTCGAGCACGACGACCTCTACAAATCCGGCGGCCACGGCCACCTGCAACTCGGCCCGAAACTGGTCGAGCCGCCGGGCGAATGCCGGTCGAACCACGAGGTCGTGTGCGCGCTGGCGGCCCGGCTTGGCGCGTCGCATCGCGGTTTCACGATGACCGCGCTCGAAATCGTCGACGAGACGCTGCACGTGTCGGGCTGGCCGGGAGCGGAAGCGTTGCGCGAGCGCCGCTGGATCGACGCGCAAGGCGATTTCGAGAGCAGCCACTTCCTCGGCGGCTTCGGCCATCCGGACGGGCGGTTCCGGTTCCGGGCCGACTGGGCGGCGCTGGGGCCGAAGCCGGGCGCGTTGCCCGACCTGCCGGACTGGCTGCCGGTGGACGAGGCGTCGGTTGATCTGCCGTTCCGGCTGGTGACGGCGCCGGCGCGGCAGTTCCTCAACTCGAGCTTTACCGAGAGCGTCGAGGGTCAGCGTCGCGAGGGCCGCCCGACCGCGTTGCTGAACGTGCTCGACGCGGCGGCGCTGGGCATCGGCGAGGGCGACGAAATCCGGCTCGGCAACGCGCAGGGCGAGGTTGTCGTCCACGCGTGTCCGACCGAGCGGGTGCGGCCGGGGACGGTGGTGGTCGAAAGCCTGTGGCCCAATACGGCGTTTGCGGGCGGGCTCGGCATCAACGTGCTGACCAGCGACGAGGCGGCCGCGCCGGCGGGTGGTGCGGTGTTCCACGACACCGCGATCTATTGCCGCGCCAGTCCTCGGAACTTGAGGTAGTCGAGCTCGACCCCGGTCAGCGAATTCGCGTCGGTGTCCGGCAGCGCGTGACGGGGGAAACGCACCCAGGACTGAATCACCGCCGTGTCAGGTGGCGGGCGGGTGCCATCCTCGAACGCGCGGAAATGCGCCCGCGCCTGGCTCGCCCAGTCGGCGGCGGACCCGGCCAGGTCTTCGCCGTTGTAGATCATGCCGAACGGGATGTGCTGGTCGGCGAGGTCTCGCTGCAACTCGGCGCAGATGCCGACCCAGTCGGTCGTCCAGCCGACGTCGGCGTGGAAAAACGCCAGCGGCTCGCCTGCCATGTCGCGATAGGCTTTTAGCCACGCCAGATTATCGGCCAGCAGCGTCTCGGTGTGCGACCAGGTGCCGATCGGCTCGATGTCGCCGACCCGCAGGTCGGGGAACACTTCGCGGTACGACCGGATGTTGGCGGCGACATCCCGGGCGGCGTCGGCCAGCGTCGGCCGGCAGTCCTTCGGGCCGGTGGTGACGTGCTTCAACGGCTCGTCCATGGCGAGGTAGGCGACCGTGCCGCCGGCATTCTTGATCCGCTCCATCAGGTGGATCGTCGCCTCGCCACCGTCGCCGCGCCGCCCGTCGCAGCCGTGCACCCGGCTCAGCACGCGACCCTCCAGCGCCAGCGCGATTTTCTGACTCCGCAGCACCCGGATCAGACCCCGAAGCTCGGCATCGGGCGAGCGGCCGGTGAAATACGGATAGATTTTGAACACCGCAGTGTCGGGCGCGACGTCCGCCCACGACGCCGAATCGGTGACGAGGCGCAGGTAGTCCGCCGACCCGATCCCGGTCGGCGTCACGTCGCTGAGCGGCGCCAGCCAAACCTCGGTCGCCGCGGCCGCCCTGTTGGCCAGCAACGCCAGCGCCAGGACCGAGGCGCGAACGATCACGCGTTCGCCTCGATGCGGCTGCTGTGGTGCGGTCCGTCTGGGATGCGGACCAGCGGATGGTCGAGGCAGTACGACCGCAGCACTCCCCATTGCGGCGGCAGGTTTGGGTTGTGGTGGTGGCGCACGATCTCCTCGCACCGTGTGCCGGCCAGGTCGCCCGCAAAATCGTGCTCGCGCAGGCTGTAGCGCAGCAGCCGCCAGTCGACGTGGCCGAAGAACAGGTCTCGCTCGACCGCCGCGAGCAGCCTTCGCGCACCCTCAGGCGTCAGCAGGTAGCCGTCGGTGCCGACCCCACGACCGGTCCGGTTCAGCATCTGAACGGCCTCGGTGACCGGCAGGCAGCACGGGATGTCACCCGAGGGCGCATCCCCTGTGGCCATGCGGTCGTTGACGAACACGAGGTCCGCGTCGGCCGGCACCGGCAACCCGACCAGACGTTCCAAACCGACCGGGATCGCGTCGTCTTCGAGCACCAGGCAGGGCGTCGCCTGTTCCGCCACGGCCTCCCACGCCCGCGCGTGACCCAGAAAGCAGCCGAGTTCACCGCGAAACGCCATCCAGAACCGGTTGCGGGTCAGCGCGAACCGGGCCGCCGCCGGCAAGTCCTTGCCATACACCCCCGCGATACGGGTGACAGCAAGGAACGCCAGGTCCTCTAGCCGCCGCGAGATCGCCGCCCACCGGTCCGCGTCGCGGTCGAGGTTGATGACGAGGGTCGGGATCGCCGGCGGCATTCGCAGTATCCTAATCTAGCGTAAGAGCCCCCGTTGCCTCGCTGCCTTTGACTGCTCGAAGAAGCGCGATTGGGTTCCAGTAATCCTTATAATGCACGATGTTTCCATCACGCATGCGGATCACTGAGATGTAGCGTTGGTCGTATGCCTCTTTCGTAATCAGGCCCTCCCCGTATCCCGAGAACTCAAGCACGACCATGTCCGGATCACTCACCTTGAATTCGAAAACGTCGGCGACTCCATCGATCCGAAGTAGCGTTCTAAGTCTTTGGAAATTCCGGATGATGGCTGCCCGACCTGCGATCGGCGTATTCAGTCCGGGCGGTGCATAGGGATACTCCAAGACACCATCGACGGCGAACATGTCTGGAAACGTCTCAGCACCGGGTTTGAGGCGGCTACCTAGCACGCGACGCAACATGGCGGGGAAGCTCTCAGCGGCATCAGTTTCGGACATTTTGATCTCCATCATGGGAAGGACCGGATGGGGGGCGGCCGATGACCAAAGGCGTTGTCGCCCCCGGCTGGTCGGTATAACTATGGTGCATGGTCCATAGTCAATGGGTTCGGCGGCTGTGATGATCGCTGCCTTCGCGCGGGAAAGCAGGCTGTCGGTCGATGCGGTGCGGCTGTACGTCCGCCGGGGCTTGCTCCATCCGGAGGTCGGGACGAAGGGAGGCTCGCGCCCCTACCAGATTTTCGCGGCCCTCGATCTGGAGAAGGCTCGCATCGTCCGTGCTGGCCAGGCACTGGGATTGCCGCTCAAGGACATCGGTGCGTTTATCAACAAGCGAGCTTTCGACGGGGCGGAGGACGATGTGGTCATCGCTTTCCTCGCGGAGCAACGTCAACGGCTTACCGTAAGAGTTGCCGAGCTGGAAAAGCTCGTCTCTTACGTCGATGCCAAAATCGCGTGGCTAAGAAACCCGAGCGTCGGCCCTTCACCGCCGTATCCACAATAATCACAACGATCAGGCGGTCAGTCGCAATGCCGCCCCCGCCGCCAGTGGGCAAAGCGGCAGGGCTGCCGCCAGCAGCGCCGCCTCCAGCAGGAGTGCCCCGGTCCAGACCCCGCCGGTGGCCGCCAGTCCCGCCGCCCCCGCGCCGAACACCAGCACCGGGACGGCGAGCGGCAGCACGATCAGCGGCAGCAGCACGCCGCCGCGCCGCGCGCCGGCCACCACCGCCGAGCCGAGCATCCCCAGCAGCGACAGCGTCGGCGTGCCCAGCGCCAGCCCCGCCAGCAGCACCGGCACCGCGCGCGGCGAGAAGCCCAGCATGATCGCGACCGGTCCGGCCGCCACCAGCAGCGGCAACCCGGTCGCGACCCAGTGCGCCGCTGCCTTGACCCCCGCCACCCCCGCCGCCGGCACGCCCGCCAGCAGCAACTGGTCGAGCGAGCCGTCGTCGAGGTCCGCGCCGAACAACCGGTCCAGCGGCAGCAGCATCGCCAGCAGCGCCGCCACCCAGACGATGCCGGGCGCTGTGGTCGCCAACAGTTGCGGCGACGGGCCGAGCGCCAAGGGGAACAGGCTCGCCGCCAGCACGAAGAACAGCACGGCGGCCAGCGTGTCGGCGCCGTGCCGGATCGCCAGCCGCAGTTCCTGCCGCAGCAGCCGGCCGCAAAACCTCATCCGAGCGCCAGCGTGGCGGCGACCAGCGGCAGCGGCAGGTGGGTCGCGGCCACGACCACCCCGCCGCCGGCACGATGCGCCGCCATCGTCGTCCCCAGCCGCGCGACGGCGGCGGTGTCGAGGCCGACCGTGGGCTCGTCCAGCAGCCACACCGGCGCGTCGCGCGCCACCAGCCGGGCCAGCGCGAGCCGCCGCCGCTGGCCCGCCGACAGCACCCGCACCGGCAGCTCGGCCAATGCCACTAGCCCGGCGGACTCCAGCGCCGCCCGCGCCCGCGCCGGGTCGCACCACAGCCGCAACGTCTCGAGCGGCGTCAACGCCGGTTTCAGCGCGTCCAGATGGCCGAGATAGGCGACATCGCCGCCCTCCAGCGCCGCCCCGCGCCAGCGAACCACGCCCGCATCTGGCCAGTATAACCCCGCCAGCAGCCGCAACAGCGTGCTCTTGCCCGCCCCATTCGGCCCGGTCAGCAGCAGCGCGCCGCCCGGCGGCACCGCCAGCGAGACCGCGTCCAGCACCAGCCGCTCGCCCCGCAGCGCCGACACGCGCTCAGCCACCAGCCCTTCATCCGCGTCCGCCATCGGCCTATGTTGTACGCGTATCGACGCCGCGCGCCATCGCGACCCCATTCACGAGAGAACCCACCCCGCCATGAGCACCATCGGCCAGGACACCCTGCACACCCGCCGCACCCTGACCGTCGGCGGCCAGCGATACGACTACTTCTCGCTGCCGGCCGCCGGGGAGGCGCTGGGCCGGGACGTGTCGCGGCTGCCGATCAGCCTCAAAGTGCTGCTCGAAGGGGTGCTGCGGTTCGAGAACGGCAAGAGCTACACGGTCGAGGACGCCAAAGCGGTCGCCGGCTGGCTCGACGCCGCGCACTCGGAGCGCGAAGTGCCGTTCCGCCCGGCCCGCATCCTCATGCAGGATTTTACCGGCGTCCCGGCGGTGGTCGACCTCGCCGCCATGCGCGACGGCATCCTGTCGCTCGGCGGCCGGCCGTCGCAGGTCAACCCGCTGGTGCCGGTCGACCTGGTGATCGACCACTCGGTGATGGTCGACGTGTCCGGCACCGCCGACAGCCTGAGCCGCAACGTCGCGATCGAGTTCGAGCGCAACGGCGAGCGGTACGAGTTCCTGCGCTGGGGCCAGACCGCGTTCGACGGCTTTCGCGTCGTCCCGCCCGGCAGCGGCATCTGCCACCAGGTCAACCTCGAATACCTGGCGCAGGCGGTGTGGACGGCGACGCTCGACGGCGTGCGGTACGCGTATCCGGACAGCGTCTACGGCACCGACAGCCACACCACGATGGTCAACGGCCTCGGCGTGCTCGGCTGGGGCGTCGGCGGCATCGAGGCCGAGGCGGCGATGCTCGGCCAGCCGATCGCCATGCTGATCCCCGACGTGGTCGGGTTCCGCCTCACCGGCGCGCTGCCGGAGGGGGCGACGGCGACCGACCTGGTGCTGACGGTGACGCAGACGCTGCGTCGCGCCGGCGTGGTCGGCAAGTTCGTGGAATTCTTTGGCTCGGGGCTGGACGGCATGTCCCTCGCCGACCGCGCCACCATCGCCAACATGGCGCCCGAGTATGGTGCGACCTGCGGCTTCTTCCCGGTCGACGACGTGACGCTGAGCTACATGCGGCTGACGGGACGCGACGAGAACCGGATCGCCCTGGTCGAGGCGTACACCAAGGCGCAGGGCATGTGGCGCGACCCGGCGCACGAGCCGACGTTCAGCATGACGCTGGAACTCGACATGGGCACCGTGCAGCCGTCGATCGCCGGGCCCAAGCGGCCACAGGACCGCGTGCCGCTGCGCGACGCGGCCAGTGCGTTCGCGGGCGAGCTGACCGGCGCGTACGGTGTGGCGCCGGCGGACGTGGCGACCCGCTTCCCGGTACGCGGCCACGACTACGGCTTTAGCCACGGCGACGTCGCGATCGCCGCGATCACGTCGTGCACCAACACGTCCAACCCGTACGTCCTGGTCGCCGCCGGGCTGCTGGCGCGCAAGGCCCGGGCGGCCGGGCTGCACAGCAAGCCGTGGGTCAAGACGTCGCTGGCGCCGGGGTCGCAGGTGGTGACCGAATACCTGGACCGCTCCGGGCTGTCGGCCGACCTCGACGCGCTAGGCTTCCAGACGGTCGGCTACGGCTGCACCACCTGCATCGGCAACTCCGGCCCGCTCGACGAGGTGGTGGCCGACACGATCGAGGCGAACCAGCTAGTGGCCGTCAGCGTGCTCTCCGGCAACCGCAATTTCGAGGGCCGCGTGCATCCCAACGTGCGCGCCAACTACCTGGCCAGCCCGCCGCTGGTGGTGGCCTACGCGTTGCTGGGCACGATGACGGTCGACATCGCCACCGCCCCGCTCGGCGTCGGCGCGAACGGCCAACCGGTCTACCTGCGCGACGTCTGGCCCTCGAACGCGGAAATCCGTGCCGTGGTCGAGGCGAACCTGTCCCGCGAGCAGTTCCTGAAGCGCTACGGCGAGGTGTTCCTCGGGCCGGAGCAGTGGCAGGCGATCCAGGTCGAGAAGGGGGCCGATCGCTACGGCTGGCGCGCGGGCTCGACGTACGTAAAACACCCGCCGTATTTCGACGGCATGCCGGCCGAGCCGCTGGCGCGCGGCGACATTTTGGGCGCGCGCGTGCTGGCCGTCTTCGGCGACAGCATCACGACCGACCACATCTCGCCGGCCGGCAACATCCGCAAAAGCTCACCGGCGGGCGAGTTCCTGACCGAGTTTCAGGTGCGTCCGGCCGACTTCAACAGCTACGGCGCGCGGCGCGGCAACGACGACGTGATGGTGCGCGGCACGTTCGCCAACATCCGCATCAAGAACGAGATGGTGCCGGGCATCGAGGGCGGCATCACGCGGCATCTGCCGGACGGCGAGCAGCTGCCGATCTACGACGCGGCGATGCGCTACAAGGCGGAAGGCGTGCCGCTGATGGTGATTGGCGGCAAGGAATACGGCACCGGCAGCTCGCGCGACTGGGCCGCCAAGGGCACGCTGCTGCTCGGCATCCAGGCGGTGCTGGTCGAGAGTTTCGAGCGCATCCACCGCAGCAACCTGGTCGGCATGGGCGTGCTGCCGCTGACGTTCAAGCCGGGCATGGACCGCCGCAGCCTGCGCCTGACCGGGAACGAGATCCTGGACGTGCGGGGGTTGGCCGACCTGTCGCCGCGCATGGACCTGACACTGGCGATCCACCGCGCGGACGGGACGACCGAGGAAGTACCGGTGCTGTGCCGGGTCGATACCGCCGACGAGGTCGACTACTGGCGGCACGGCGGTATCCTGCGATACGTGCTGCGCGGCATGGCCAAGGCCGCCTAGCCGGCCGCGTTCCGGGTGGGGCGGCGGCCGGCGGGGCTGCCGCCTAACCTGATTTTCGACGCGAGCGCGGTCAGCCTGGGCGAAGGGCTGCGCGCCGCCCTGTCGGTGGCCGCCATCGTCGCCCTGGCCCAGTGGGTGCACGTGCCGGGCCTGATGGAGGCCGCGCTGGCGGCGTTGCTGTCGTGCCTGTGCGTGCGACGCCGGCGGCTCGGTTCGCACCCGCGTGATCGCCATCGTGTCGTTTGGGCTGCTCGGGGCGGCGATCACCGCCGGCTACGGCTTGCTGCGCGGCGGACCGTTGTGGCTGGTCGTCGTCCTGGCCAGCGCCGGGCTGTTCGCCACCAGTTTTGCCCGGATCGGCGGCCAGGCGGCGATGCAGGTCGGCAACCTGCTGTCTGTCGTGTTGGTGCTGGCGGTCAGGGCACCGTTGCCCGACGCCGCCACCGCCGCAACTGTTGCCGGGCTGTTCCTGGCCGGCAATCTCTGGGCGCTGCTGCTGACCCTGGTCATCTGGCGGGTACATCCGCACGCGCCGGCGCGCCGGGCGACGGCGGCGGCGATGCGGCAGCTGGCGGCGATGGCGACCGACATGCGCGCGACCCTTGCTGTTGTGGGCGGGGCCGACGACGCGGCCTGGGACCGGCACGCCCGGCTGCACCGGCGGTTGTCGCGCGAGGCGATCGAGCGGGCGCGCGAGCGGGTGCTGCAAACCGCCCGGATGCGCGGTCCCGCCAGCGCGCGAAGCCGGCAAGCGTCGGCGCGGCTGGAGGCGGTGGACCAGTTGTTCGGCCTGCTGATCGCGCTCTCGGACGGGCTGCAGGACGATCCCGCCGTCGCCGAGCGTGCACCGAGGATGCTGCGGCTGCTGCCGGCGGTGCTGCTGCTGCTGGCTCGCGCCGTCGCGGCCGACACGCCGGCGCACGGCCCGGCGCTGGCCCGCGCTATCGATACGATCGGCCGCGCGGGGGCCGACGGGCTCGCGGCGGCGCTGGCCGATCGGTTGCGGGTGGTCGCGACCGTGTCCGAAACCCAGGCTGAGGCGGAGCGCACCGACGCTGTGCTCCCGCCGTTGCGGCACTGGCGCGAGGCAGTCCGGCGCAACCTCGATTTCGGCTCGGAGGCGTTGCGCCACGCGTTGCGCGTGCTGGCGGTCAGCGTGCCGGCGTTCGCGATCACCCTCGGATGGCCCGGTTCGTACGAGCACTGGATGACGATCACGCTGGTGCTGACGATGCAGCCGTATTTCGCGCTGACGGTCACCCGCGCGGTCGAGCGGATCGGCGGCACGGTGCTGGGCGGCGTGCTGGCGGCGGCGCTGGCCATTGTTTGCGCGACGCCGCTGGCGATGGCCGCCGCGCTGTTCCCGCTGACGATCCTGGCGTTCTCGGTCCGCGCGGTCAGCTTCGGCTTGTTCATCGCCTGCCTGACGCCGCTTGTCGTGCTGCTGAGCGAGCTTGGCGCGCCAGATGCCAGCGAGCTGTCGATCGCCCTGTTCCGGGCCGGCTTTACCGTCGCGGGCGGATCGCTCGCCCTGGCCGGCAACCTGCTGCTGTGGCCGAGCTGGGAGCCGGGCCGGCTGGCGCGGGAGGCGCAAAGGGCGATTGCGGCGCACGGCCGGTTCGCCCGCGCGGCGATCGGCGCCGTGCTGGGCGACGACCCGCACGCGGTCGAGGCGGCGCGACGGGCGGCGGGCGTGGCCACCAATGCGCTGGAAGCCAGCCTGCAACGGGTGCTGCTGGAGCCATTGCGGGGCCGCGCCGCCCGGGTCGAGGCGGCGCTGGCCGTCGACGCGGCGCTCCGCCGGATGGCCGGCGCGCTATCCGGCCTGCGGGTCCGCGCCGCCGCCCATGCGCACGACGCCGCCGCGTGGCGAGACTGGGGCGAGTGGCTTGAACAAGCGATGTCGGTGCAACCGTCCGTCACGGCTCCGAGCTTGCCGCCGCACGACCAGGACGCGGCGACTCTCGCTCGCCTCGCGAGACAGGTGGAGCTGATTACCGGCGCTGCGGCGCGTCTATCGTAATGCCGAGCTAATTCCGGATCATCCCCTCGACCCGCGCCGTCAGCGCCGCCACCGCGAACGGCTTGGTCATCAGCTGCATGCCGAGTTCCATGTTGTCGTTGCCGACCACCGCATTCTCGGCGTACCCCGTCACGAACAGCACCTTGAGGCCCCGCCGGCGTTGCCGCGCCGCCTCCGCGAGCTGGCGGCCGTTCATGCCACCCGGCAGCCCGACGTCGGTCACCAGGAGGTCGACGCGGGCGCCACTGTCCAGGATGCGCAGCCCGGTCGGGCCGTCGACCGCCTCGAGCACCGTGTAGCCGGAGTCGCTGAGCGCCTCCATGATGACCATGCGGACCGTTGCCTCGTCCTCGACCACCAACACTACGGAGTTGTCGGCCACGCGCTTGGCCGCCCGCGCGGCGTCGGCCTCTTGCTCGGCCGTGGCGCCGACGTAGCGCCCCAGGTAGATTGTCACCGTCGTGCCGTGGCCCGGCTTGCTGCGCAGCCTCACATGGCCGCCCGTCTGCTGCACGAACCCGTGCATCATCGACAGGCCAAGCCCGGTTCCCTGGCCCTGCGGTTTGGTGGTGAAGAACGGGTCGAATGCGCGCGCCATCACCTCCGGGGTCATCCCGACCCCGTCGTCCGTCACCTGCAGGCTCACGTAGTCACCGCTCGGCAGGTCCGGGCTGTGGCCGGGGCCCTGCGTTGGAATGGTGACGTTGCTCAGTTCCAGCCTCAGGTTCCCGCCGTTCGGCATGGCGTCGCGCGAGTTGATGACCAGGTTCAGCAGCGCGCTTTCGAGCGCGTTGCCGTCGCACAGCGTCTGCCAGGCGTCGTTCGGGAACCGCGTCTCGATCCGGATGGCCGGGCCGACCGTGCGGCGGAACAGGTCGGTCATGCCGGCCACGAGCCCGCCGACGTCGGTCGCCTGCTGGTCGAGCGTCTGGCGGCGGGAGAACGCCAGCAGTCGGTGGGTCAGTGCCGCCGCGCGGTCGGCGGACTCCATCGCGGCGTCGATGTATCGCCCCAGTTCCGCCGTGCGGCCCTGCTCGGCGCGGATCCGCATCAGTTCCAGGCTGCCGGATATGCCCGCCAGCAGGTTGTTGAAATCGTGCGCGAGGCCACCGGTGAGCTGGCCGACCGCCTCCATCTTGTGCGACTGCCGCAGCGCCTCCTCGATTCGCTCGCGCTCGTCGGCCTCGCCTTTCAGGCGGGCGTTGGCCTCGGTCAGCTCCGCCGTTCGCTCGGCGACCCTCCGTTCGAGCTGCTCGTTGGAGCGCAGCAGCAGCGCCTCGGCGTCCTTGCGTTCGGTGATGTCGGCGACGATGCCGAGCAGGTGCGTCGCCGGAGCGTTGTCGCGTGATGCGTCCGAACGGCCGCGCGCCTCGATCCAGCGCACCTGCCCGTCGTCGGCGCGGACGATGCGGCACTCGAAGTCCCACTCCGATCGCGTTTTCGCCGCATGGTCGAATTTGCGGGCGACATAGGCGCGATCGTCCGACAGCACGTGATCGAGGAAGGTCTCGGCGGTCCACGACGCCGGCCACCCGGTGTAGCCGAAAATCCGGTCGTATCCTACGGTTCGCGTCGCCGTGCCGCTGGCGACGTCGACCTCCCAACTGCCGAGCTTGCCCGACTCCAGCGCCAGCCGCAGCCGCGCCTCGCCGTTGCGGACCTCGCCGATGACCCGCAGCCGGTCCACCGTCGCCGCCAACAGGTTGGCGTAGCCGCGCAGGAACGCCGTGTCGTCGGCGGTGAACTGGCGCGGCGTCCGGCTGTCGATCTGCAGCACGCCGTAGGGTGGCCGGTCCTTGCCGCCGATGATGACGACGTTGGCGACCGCCTTCACGCCGTTATCGGTCAGGAACGGCGGGTATTTGAACCGTGTCTCCCGCGCGATGTCGGGCGAGGTCATCGGCTCGCCGGTTTTCAGCGTGTGGCCCTCGGAGCTGTCCTCGTGGGCGTCCAGCGTCACGACTCCCACGACGCCCGGTTTCCAGCCCACGCCGGCGCGCACGAACAGGGTGCGGCCGTCATTCTGCAGCTCCATGACCTTTGCGAGGTCGGTGCCGAGCGCCTCGCCGATCAGCGCGCACGCCCGGGTCAGGATTTCGTCGAGATCGGTGGACCGCAGCGCCAGTTCGCCGAACTTGGCAAGCGCGGTCTGCTGGCGCAGTTGTTCCGCGTCTTTTTGCCGGCCGGTCGTGCTCATCGAGGTCCTTTGCCCTGCCCGCCGTGAACCAAGGTCGATCCTGCGGTTGTCGTTGCGCGCGTGTAACATGCAACGTTTCATCAACTTATGTCAATAAACGACGCACTGGATCGGCGACCGCGGAGGCGAATAATCTACGCTTGGCGCTCCGGCAGCCGCACCACCAGACCGTCGAGCGCGGCGGTCACCCGGACTTGGCAGGCGAGGCGGCTGTCAGCCCGGCGCGGCACGGCGGTGCCGTCGAGCAGCGCGTCCTCGGTGTCGTCCATCGGCGGCAGCATCGGGTGATCGACGAACACGTGGCAGGTGGCGCACAGCGCGTAGCCGTTGCAGTCGGCGGTGATGCCCGAAATGCCATTCGCGAGTGCCGCGAGCATCACCGTGGTGCCCTCGGACACGTCGAGCGCGGTGGCGCCGCCGTCGTGCGCCACAAACAGCAAGGCGGGCATCAGCCGGCGACGAGAGCCATGATGGTCATGCGTCCTCCGGTGCCCACATGCCTTTGATATGCCGGTCGGCATAGGTATTGGTAGTCGCCGTAGGTAATGCCGATACCGTCCGCGATTTTCCATCCACGACGAGGCCACCTTGAACCGAGTTCTGCCCGAAACCGGACGCCACTACTCCCGCGAGGAATACAGGCGATGGTGTGACGCGCAGCCGACCGGCCGTTACGAGCGGGTGGACGGGCAGATCGTCGCCATGGCGGCAGAACGCGGCGCACACCTTCGCGCCAAGCAAGCCGTCTACCAGGCTCTCGACCGCGCGATCGGTCGTGCCGGCGTCGATTGCCAGCCACTCCCCGACGGCGCCACGGTCGAGACCGGCGACAGCGACTACGAGCCGGCCGCGCTGGTGAACTGCGGCGAGGCGATGGCCGACGAGGCCGTCGCGGTGCCAAACCCGGTCGTCGTGGTGGAGGTGCTCTCGCCCGGCACGGCGTCGACGGACACCGGAGGCAAGCTCGCCGGCTACTTCCGGGTTCCCTCGATCGCGCACTACCTGATCGTCCATCCGACCCGACGGACGGTGACCCACCACCGCCGGGCCGGCGCCACCATCGAGACGTTGGTCATCGTGAACGGTCCGATCATCCTTGACCCACCAGGGATCGTCGTCACGGTCGAGGAGATTTATGGGAATAGGTAGGCAATCACGCGTGCGCGGCGCGGGCGGCCGAGGCGGGGTAGGTGCCAAGCATCCGCACCTCGTCCGAGAAGAACGACAGCTCTTCTAACGCCAGTGCCAGACCCCGGTCGTCGGGGTGGCCGTCGACGTCGGCTAAAAATTGCGTCGCGGTGAACTGGCCGCCGACCATGTAGCTTTCGAGTTTGGTCATGTTGACGCCGTTGGTCGCGAACCCGCCGAGCGCCTTATACAGCGCCGCCGGCACGTTGCGGACCCGAAAGACGAACGTCGTCATCAAGCCCGGCCCCGGCGCGGGCCGGTCGCCGCCCCGGGCGCAGACGTAGAACCGGGTGGTGTTGTGGCTGGCGTCCTCGACGTTCCGTCGCAGGATGGTCAGGCCGAACAACTCCGCCGCCAGCGCCGAGGCGATCGCCGCGTCCTCGGCCCGCCCCCAGCCCGCCACCAGTTCGGCCGCCCCCGCCGTGTCCGCCTCGACCACCGGCGTCAGGTTCAGCTCGCGCAGCACCGCCCGCACCTGGCCCAGCGCCACCGGATGCGAGTGGGCGCGACGGAGATCGGCCAACCTGGCGCCCGGCACCCCCAACAGGCAGTGCTCGACGCGCTGGAAATGCTCGCCGACCACGACCAGGCCGCTGTCGGGCAGCAACGCGTGGATGTCGGGCACCCGGCCGGCCAGCGAGTTTTCGCACGGCAGCATGGCCAGCGCCGCGTCGGCCGCCCGCACCGCCTCGATCGCCGCCTCGAAGGTCGGGCAGGGGAGCGTCGTCCAGTTCGGGTAGGCGCTGCGGCAGGCCAGGTCGGAGTAGGCGCCGGGGCTGCCCTGGAATGCGATGACGCCGCTCATGCCAGCACCCGGCGGGCACGGGCGAGGTCGGCGGGGGTGTCGATGCCCGCCACCGCGAAGTCGACCCGGGCGCAGCCGATCCGCATCCCCGCCTGCAAGGCGCGCAGTTGTTCCAGGGTTTCACGCAACTCAAGCGGGCTCGGAGGCAGGGCCACGAACCGGCGCAGCGCGTCCCGCCGCCACGCATAGACGCCGAGGTGGTGCCAGCGGGGCCCGTCGCCCCACGGGATCGCAGCGCGCGAGAAGTACAGCGCGGGCGCCACATGCTGGCCGGGCGCGAACGCGCAGGCGGCTTTCACGATCGACGACGCCTGCGCCTCGCGCTCGTCCAGGATCGCGGTGACCAGCGTGCCGACGTCGACCGTAACATCGTCGAGCGGCCGCAGCGCCGCGCGCAGGTGTTCGGGCGGCAGCTCCGGGAAGTCGCCCTGTAGGTTGACGACGACGTCGTGCACCCCGTCCGGGTCAAGCACCTCGAGGGCGGCAAACACCCGGTCGGAGCCGGACGGCAACGCGGGGTCGGTCAGCACCGCAACGCCACCCGCGGCGCGCACCGCGTCGGCGATCTCGGGCTCGGCGCAGGCGACTGCGACCGGGCCGATGGCGGCGGCCAGCGCCCGGCGCAGCACGTGGGCGATCATCGGCCGGCCGGCGATGTCGGCCAGCGGCTTGCCGGGCAGCCGCGACGACGCCATGCGCGCCGGGATGATGACGATCGGATTCATGGGCGTGAGTGACGCGCAACTCGCTGGATTGCGACCGGGCGGCCGCTTGCCTAAGGTGGCGTGCAACTTAGGTAGGCGGTTCACACGGCGCAATCCGCCGTCGGGGCTGGCGGGGAGCGGGCGATGGCTATCGATAGCATGGAGATCAACAAGGGGTTCGCGGCGATTCTCGTCGTGGGCATCGCCTTCATGGGCGCCACCCTGTTGGCTGACGGTCTGGTGACCTCGCCGACCCCCAAGACCGCCGCGATCAAGGTGGACGTTGCTACCAGCAATCTGCCGCTGGTGCCCGCCGACGCCGGCCCGCCGCCGTCGATCCTGCCGGTGCTGGCCTCGGCCGACCCGGCGGCCGGGGAGGCGACCACCAAGAAGCTTTGCGTCGCGTGCCATTCGTTTAACGAGGGCGGCAAGGCCGGCGTCGGGCCGAACCTGTATGGCGTCGTCGGCCTGCCGCACGGCCACGCGGAGGGCTACAGCTACTCGGCGGCGATGCAGAAGATGCACGGCGAGCCGTGGACCTTCGATGAACTGAACGCTTGGTTGCTCAAGCCGATGAAGTATATGCCGGGCACCAAGATGGGTTTCGCCGGCCTCGCCAGCACCAAGGACCGCGCCAACATCATCGCCTACCTCGACCAGAACTCGCACAACCCGGTGCCGCTCCCGGCCGACAGCAAGGTGGTTGCCCCGGCCAACCAGAAGGGCAACCCGGATGCCGGCACCCAGGGTGCCAACGCGGCACCCGGGCAGGCGACGCCGACGATTGCCGGCGCCAACAGCACGCAGCCGCAGCAGACGACCGGCGACAACCCCAAGTAGCATGGCCGCTTCCCGCCCTGCCGACGCGGCGCTGGTCGCGGCGGCCGAGGCGGCGGCGGACGTGGCCGCCGCCGTGGTGCGGCCGTTTTTCCGCTCTGGCGTGGCCGCCGACCTCAAGGGTGACGAGAGTCCGGTCACCGTCGCCGACCGCACCGCCGAGCAGGTGATGCGCACGGTGCTGTCTGCCCGCTTTCCCGACCACGGCATCCTGGGCGAGGAATACGGGCTGGAACGGCCCGGCGCGCGGCTGCGTTGGGTGCTCGACCCGATCGACGGCACGCGCGCGTTCATCACCGGCCGGCCGCTGTTCGCGACACTCGTCGGGCTGCTCGACGACGGCGTGCCGGTGCTGGGGCTGGTCGACCAGCCGGTGCTGCGCGAGCGCTGGCTCGGCGTCGCCGGACGGCGCACCCGGTTTGTCGGCGGCTTTGGCGGCGTCGCCGGCACTCGCGCCTGCCCGGACATCGCGGCCGCCGAGCTGTCGGCGACCAGCCCGCAGATGTTCGACGCGGCGTCGATGGAACGCTGGCGGCGACTGGAGGCGGCGGTGCGGCGGACCACGTTCGGCGGCGACGCCTACGCGTATGGGCTGCTCGCGTTGGGGCAGCTCGACCTGATCGCCGAGGCTGACATGAAGGTCTGGGACTGGGCGGCGCTGCTGCCGGTGATCGAGGGCGCGGGCGGCACGATCACCGACTGGGAGGGGCGTCCGTTGCGCGGGTTGGCGTCCGGCGAGCCGCAGAGCGGGCCGGTGCTGGCGGCGGGCGACCCGGCGCTGCATGCTCGGGCGCTCGAACTGCTGAAGGCCTAGCTTGCCCATGCGCCTGTTGCCTGCCGTTCTTTTGCTGTTGCCATTCTGGGCGCAGGCCGACGAGGTCGCGGTCAAGAAAATCCACGCCGACAGCCTGCTGGGCGCGGTGCCGGCGCTGCCGCAGGGGTTCGACCACTACCCGTGGGCCAACCCGGACGCGCCGAAGGGCGGCGAGGTGACGCTGGGCGGCGTTGGCAGCTTCGACAACTTCAACCCGTTCATCTTGCGCGGCACGGCGGGCGGCGTCGGCTCGATCTGGCAGACGCTGACCGAGCCGTCGCCCGACGAGGTCACCACCGCCTACGGCGTGCTGGCCGAGACGATCGAACTTCCGGCCGACAACAGCTGGGTCGCGTTCGACCTGCGGCCCGAGGCGAAGTTTTCCGACGGCACGCCGGTCACGTCCGACGACGTGAAGTGGTCGTTCGACACGCTGCGCGAGAAGGGCCGGCCGACCTACGCGCAATACTGGGGCGACGTCGACCACGCCGAAACCGACGGGCTGGGCCGCGTGGTGTTCCGATTTAAGACGAACACCAACCGAGAGCTCCACATCATCCTGGGCGAGATCCCGGTGTTGCCGAAGCACTGGTTCGCCGGGCGCGATTTCACGGCGCCGCTGACCGACGTGCCGGTCGGCTCCGGGCCTTACCAGGTCGGCCACGTCGAGATGGGCCGCACCCTGACGCTGGATCGCGTGCCGGGCTGGTGGGGCGAAAAACAAGGTTTTGGGCGAGGTCGCTACAACTACGACCACATGCGGACGGAGTATTTTCGCGACCCGACCGTGCTGTTCGAGGCATTCAAGGCCGGCCAAATCGATTTTAGGCGCGAAAACTCGGCCAAGAACTGGGCCACCAGCTACGACTTCCCGGCGATCGCAAAGGGGCTCGTCAAGCGCCAAGTGTTCACCCAGAAAATACCGACCGGCACGCAGGGGTTCATGTTCAACACCCGCCGCGACATGTTCAAGGACGCGCGGGTGCGGCGCGCGATCACCCAGCTGCTGGATTTCGAGTGGACCAATAAGACGTTGTTCTACGGCCTTTACCATCGCGTGCACTCGATGTTCGAGGGCAGCGACTTCGCCGAGGGCGGTTTGCCGACGGGTGCCGAACTGGCGTTGCTGGAACCGTTCCGCGACAAGTTGCCGCCCGAAGTGTTCACGACCGACTTCAAGCTGCCGGTCACCGACGGCTCGGGCAACGACCGCGCCGGATTGAAGCGGGCCCTCGACCTGCTGCGTGAGGCCGGCTGGACGATCAAGGACCGTAAGCTGGTCGACGCCAGCGGCCGGCAGATGCACTTCGAGATCATGCTAACCAATCCAATGTTCGAACGGGTGACGCTGCCGTTCGCCGAGACGATGAAGCGCATCGGCATCGACGCGCAGGTCCGCACGGTCGATCCGGCGCAGGGGCAGAAGCGCGAGGACGCGTTCGACTTCGACATGGCGGTGAGCGCGTTCGGCTTCGGCGGCCTGCCGGGCAACGAACAGGCCGACCTCTGGACCTGCACCGCCCGCGACAACCAGGGCAGCAACAACTACGCCGGCGTGTGCGACCCGGCGGTCGACAGCCTGGTGCGCGCCGTCGTCACCGCGAAGAACATGCCCGAGCTGCTGGCCGCGACCCACGCGCTCGACCGGGTGCTGCTGTGGGGCTGGTACATGGTGCCCAACTGGCGGCTCGGCGAGGAATGGACCGCGCGGTGGAACCGCTTCGGCTTCATCGACAAGCCGATCCGCGCGGGGCTCGATTTCTCGTCATGGTGGATTGACCCGGCCCTGGCCGCCGTCACCGACGCCGCGCGCGGCCACGGCGGCTGAGGCTCGTTGGGCGCCTATCTGGTCCGGCGGCTGCTGCTGATCATCCCGACGCTGTTCGGCATCATCGCGATCAACTTCGCCGTCGTGCAGCTGGCGCCGGGCGGCCCGGTCGAGCAGGCGATCGCCGAGCTGAAGGGCAAGGGCGACACGATGGCGCGGCTGACCGGCGGCGGCGGCGACGCCGGCAACGCGTCCGGCGGTGACTATCGCGGCCGGCGCGGGCTCGACCCGGAGATCGTCGAGCGCATCCGGCACACGTTCGGCTTCGACAAGCCGCCGTTGACCCGGTTCGGCGAGATGATCTGGTCATACCTGCGGTTCGATTTTGGATCGAGCCTGTTCCAGGGCCGCACCGTGCTGGCGCTGATTGCGTCCAAAATGCCGGTCAGCCTGTCGCTCGGGTTGTGGTCGACGCTGCTGATCTACTTCGTCTCGATCCCGCTCGGCATCACCAAGGCGGTCCGCAACGGCAGCCGGTTCGACGTCGCGACCTCGACCGCGGTGCTGGTCGGCTACGCGATCCCCGGCATCCTGTTCGCGATCCTGCTGGTCGTGCTGTTCGCCGGAGGCAGCTTTGTGTCCTGGTTCCCGTTGCGTGGGCTGACCAGCCCCGGTTCGGAGCTGTGGCCCTGGCCGGCGCGGGTGGCCGACTACGCCTGGCACCTGGTGCTGCCGACGCTGGCGCTGGTGCTGGGGGGCTTCGCGTCGCTGACGCTGCTGACGAAGAACTCGTTCCTCGAGGAGATCCGCAAGCAATACGTCGTCACCGCGCGGGCCAAGGGTGCCTCGGAGTCGCGCGTGCTTTACCGGCACGTGTTCCGCAACGCGATGCTGCTGATCATCGCGAGCTTTCCGGCGGCCCTGATCTCGATCCTGTTCAGCTCGGCGCTGCTGGTCGAGATCGTGTTCTCGCTCGACGGGCTGGGGTTGCTCGGCTTCGACGCGGCGATCCGGCGCGACTACCCGGTGATCTTCGCGACGCTCTACATGTTCACCCTGCTCGGGCTGCTGCTGCAGGTGATCAGCGACATCCTGTACACGATCGTCGACCCGCGCATCGACTTCGGCACGCGCGGCTGATGGCGCTGTCGCCGCTCAGCCGCCGCCGTCTTTCGATTTTCCGCGCGCACCGGCGCGGCTTCTGGTCGCTGCGGATTTTTACCGCGCTGTTCCTGCTCTGCCTGTTCGCCGAGTTCGTCGCCAACGACCGGCCGCTGCTGATCCACACCGACGCGGGCTGGTTCGCCCCCGTGCTGCGCGACTACTCCGAGGACGCGTTCGGCCCCGACTTCCTGCCGAGCGACGCCGACTATGCCGACCCTGACCTCCGCGCCGCCATCCGCGCCCACGGCTTCATGGTGTGGCCGCTGGTCCCGTACAGCTTCGACGCCCCGGCCCGTGACCTCGGCCGGCCCGCGCCGTCGCCGCCGACCGGGTCGCACCTGCTCGGCACCGACGACCAGGCGCGCGACGTGTTGGCGCGGATCATCTACGGGTTTCGCGTCTCGGTGCTGTTCGGCTTCGCGCTGACCATCGCGGCGTCGGTCATCGGCATCGCCGCCGGCGCGGTGCAGGGTTTCTACGGCGGCCTGACCGACCTGCTGTTCCAGCGGTTCATCGAGATCTGGGGCGGGATGCCGCAGCTGTATCTGCTGATCATCCTGTCCGCCGTGATCTCGCCCGGCTTCTGGGTGCTGCTGTTCTTCCTTCTGCTGTTCTCCTGGATGGGCCTGACCGGCGTGGTCCGCGCCGAGTTCCTGCGTGGCCGCAACCTCGACTACGTGCGGGCGGCGCGGGCGTTGGGGGTGTCCGACTTGGCCGTGATGTGGCGGCACATCCTGCCCAACGCGATGGTGGCGACCTTTACGTTCCTTCCGTTCATCCTGTCGGGGTCGGTGACGATCCTGGCCAGCCTCGACTTCCTTGGGTTCGGCCTGCCGCCGGGCAGCGCGAGCCTCGGTGAGCTGGTCAGCCAGGCGAAGGCCAACCTGCAGGCGCCGTGGCTCGGCATCACGGCGTTTTTCGTGCTCGGCGGCATCCTGACCCTGCTCGCCTTCATCGGCGAGGCGATCCGCGACGCATTCGACCCGCGCCAGCAGGTGCCGGCGTCGTGAGCCTGCTCGAGGTCGACGGCCTCGACGTGGCCTTCGGTGCCCGTCGCGTGGTGATGGGGGCGTCGTTCACGCTCGACCGGGGCGAGACGGTGGCGCTGGTCGGCGAAAGCGGGTCCGGCAAGTCGTCGGTCGCACTGTCGATACTTGGCTTAGTTCCGTCGGGCGGGCAGGCGACCGGCCGCGTCGTGCTGGACGGCGTCGAGGTGGCGAGCGCCCCGCCCGCGACGTTGCGGCGGTTGCGGGGCGGGGTCGCCGGCATGGTGTTCCAGGAGCCGATGACCAGCCTCAACCCGCTGACCCGCATCGGCAAGCAGGTCGCCGAGGCGATCTCGTTGCACACCGCGTTGCGCGGCGGGGCGTTGCGCGCGCGCGTGGTGGCCGCCCTGGCCGAGGCGGGGTTCGCCGACGCTGCGAGCCGACTGGAAGCGTTCCCGCACCAGTTGTCGGGCGGGCAGCGGCAGCGGGTGATGATCGCGATGGCGCTCGCCTGCGACCCGCCGCTGCTGATCGCCGACGAGCCGACCACTGCACTCGACGTCACGATCCAGGCGCAGATACTCGAACTGCTGGCGCGCGAAAAGGCGGCGCGGGGCCTGGCGATGCTGCTGGTGTCGCACGACCTCGCCATCGTGCGGCGCTACGCCGACCAGGTGCTGGTGATGAAGGACGGGTTCGTGGTCGAGGCGGGGCCGGTCGGGCGCGTGTTCGACCGGCCGCAGCACCCCTACACGCGCATGCTGCTGGCCGCCCAGCCGCGCGGCCGCCCAGCCCCGGTCCCGCCCGACGCGCCGGAGTTGCTCGAGGCGCGTGACCTGCGCGTGCTGTTCCCGATCCGGGCCGGAGTGCTGCGGCAAACCGTCGGCGCGGTGCGGGCGGTGGACGGCATCGACCTCGACCTGCGGGCGGGCGAGACGCTGGGCGTGGTCGGCGAGAGCGGGTCGGGCAAGTCGACACTCGGCTTCGCCCTGCTGCGGCTGGAGCGGGCCACCGGCACCGTCGTGTTCGCCGGCGAAAACGTGCTGGCGTTGCGTGGAAAAGCGTTACGAAGGCTGCGCGGCGACATGCAGCTGGTGTTCCAGGACCCGTACGGCGCGCTGTCGCCCCGGCTGACGGTCGGCGCGATCGTCGGCGAGGGCCTGAGCATCCACGCGCCCGGCCTGCGCGCGTCCGAGCGCCATCGCCGCGTCGCGACCGCGCTCGACGAGGTCGGGCTGGAGCCGGCCAGCATCGACCGTTACCCGCACGAGTTCAGCGGCGGCCAGCGCCAGCGCATCGCCATCGCCCGGGCGATCGTGCTGCAACCCAGGCTGGTCGTATTGGACGAGCCGACCAGCGCGCTCGACATGTCGGTGCAGTCGCAGATCATCGACCTGCTGCGCGACCTTCAGGCCCGGCGCGGGCTGTCCTACCTGTTCATCAGCCACGACCTGCGTGTGGTCCGCGCGATGGCCCACCGGGTGATGGTGATGCGGGCCGGCAAGGTGCTCGAACAGGGTGTCACCGAGCAGGTCATGGCGGACCCGCGCGATCCCTACACCCGCGCTCTGATGGACGCGGCGTTCGGGCTGCGGGCTGCGGCCGAGGGCGTCGTCGCGGGATAGGCATTTGTGCGCGTCGCCCTCCCTCGGAAGCGCCGGCTGGGCCGACGCTACCATCGCAGTTCGGCGTCACCCTCGTTGCCGAACTCGGGCCACGGTGGGGCGTCGCCGGCCTCGGCCACTTGCCGCGCCGCCTCGGCCCAACCCGCGCGAGGATGTGCCGGCACCAGCGCCAAAACGAGGCGACCTGCCCCGACTACAAAGGCGAGGCTGACGCGGAACAGATTGCCCATCCGGCGGCGCTGAAAGTGCATGACCGAACTCTCTACGGTGCGGCAGAGCGAAAATCCCTAATGAAATCGACGAACGCCCGCAACGGCGCCGGCATCAGGCGCCGGCTGGGGTAGTATAGAAACGGCCCCGGAAACCGCTGCCACCAAGGTTCGAGGATCGGCTCGAGGGCGCCGCGATCGAGGTGCGGACGCAGCCAATCCTCGAACACGTGGATGATGCCGGTGCCGGCGACCGCGGCGTCGATCGCGAGGTCGGTGGCGACACCGTTGCGCACCAGCAGCGGTCCGGTCGGTTCGACCCGCACCACCTCGCCGTCGCGCTCGAACTCCCACGCCATCATCGCGCCGCTGGAAAAGCGGCCCCGCAGGCAGGCGTGCGCTAGCAGGTCGCGCGGGTGCTCCGGCCGGCCGCGCCGCGCCAAAAGTACGCCGGTGACGCGGCGGTGGCGAAGCGTTGCGCGCGCGGCCCGATCGGCAACGCGATCATGTCCTGCTCCAGCCGATCGTCGTAGCGGATACCGGCGTCGCACTCGGCCGCGAGCACGTCGACGAAGCTGCTTTCGGCGATCACCTCCAGCCGGATGTCGGGGTAGGCGGCGAGGAACGGCGGCACGATCGCCGGCAGCACCAGCCGCGCGGCGCTGATCGGCACGTTGAGGCGCAGCAGGCCCGCCGGCCGGTCGCGAAAAGCGTTCACCACGTCGAGTGCGTCCGCCACCTCGGCCAGCGCCGGGCCAAGCCGTTCCAGCAGCCGCGCGCCGGCCTCGGTCGGCACCACGCTACGGGTTGTCCGGTTGAGCAGCCGGATACCGAGCTGGGCTTCCAGGCGGCGAACCGCCTCGCTCAGCCCGGACGCGCTACCGCCGCTGGCCCGCGCGCCGTCGCGAAAGCCGTTCGCCCGCGCGACCGCGACGAACGCGTTCAGATCACCCAGGTCGACCGCCACTATTCGCCGTTCCGTACAACCTGTGCCGATATCTCGCCGTTATGACGACTGCCGGCAACGCCTACCTGTGCGTCATCGTCATGGAGGTTCGAATGTCGGGACATCAGGTTGGTAAAGTCGCGCTGGTCACCGGTGGCAACCGTGGTCTGGGCAAAGACATCGCGCTCTCGCTGGCCCGGATGGGCATGGCGGTCGCGCTGACCTACAACGTCAACCGGCAGGAGGCCGACGACGTCGTCGGCGAAATCGAAGCGTCGGGTGGCAAGGCGTTGGCGCTGCAATTCGACGTCTCGGACGTCGCTTCGTTCGATGCGTTTCTCGAGCGGCTGACAGCCGCCATGCGCGCGTCCTTCGGCGCCGACCGCATCGACTTCCTGGTCAACAACGCCGGGATCGGCCGGGCCATCCCGATCGACCAGCTGACGGAGCACGCCTTCGACACCTTCTCGGACGTCCACTTCAAAGGCGTGCTGTTCCTCACGCAGAAAGCGCTGCGGATGACCAACGACGGCGGCGGCGTGGTGTTCGTCACGGCGGCCGCAGACCGCTACAACGTGCCGAGCTATGCCGTTTACGCGTCCTGCAAGGGAGCGGTCGAAGTGTTCTCGCGCTATGTCGCCAAGGAGTACGGGCCACGCGGCATCCGGTCCAATACCGTGGCCCCTGGCGGCATCGTGACCGACTTCAACAACGCCGCGATCCGCGACAATCCGAAGTTGCAGGAGATGTTGGTGGCGCAGACGCCGATGGGCCGCCTCGGCGAGCCCCACGATATCGGCGGTCTCGTGGCGTTGCTGTGCAGCGACGACGCGAAATGGCTCACCGGCCAGCGGCTGGAAGCAACCGGCGGCTTTGCTCTGTAAAATATCTTCGCCCACACTCGATAAGGAACCGACCGTGTTCAACACCTTCAGTCTTGGCGACCGCACCGTGAACCGGCTTGGATACGGCGCGATGCAACTTGCGGGCCCCGGCGTGTTCGGGCCACCCAAGGACCGCGACGCGGCGATCGCCGTCCTCCGCCACGCGGTCGCGAGCGGCGTCGACCACATCGACACCAGCGATTTCTATGGCCCGCACATCACCAACCAGATCATCCGCGAGGCGCTGCATCCCTATCCCGAAGACCTCGTCATCGTCACCAAGGCCGGTGCCCGGCGCGGGTCGGATGCCTCGTGGCTGCCGGCGTTCTCGCGCGAGGAACTGACGGCGGCGGTGCACGACAACCTCCGCAACCTCGGTGTCGAGGCGCTGGACGTGGTCAACCTGCGGTGCATGCTGAACCCGCACCACCCCGTCGAGGGATCGCTCAAGGCACCGCTGACGGTTCTCGCCGACCTGCAGCGGCAGGGTCTGGTGCGCCACATCGGGCTCAGCAACGTCACGGCCAAGCAGGTCGCCGATGGCCGGCGGGTCTGCGAGATCGTCTGCGTGCAGAACCTGTACAACGTCGCCCACCGCGAGGACGACGCGCTGGTCGACCAACTAGCGCGCGACGGCATTGCCTACGTGCCGTTCTTCCCGCTCGGCGGCTTCACCCCGCTGCAATCGTCGACCTTGTCCGAGGTCGCGGCGCGGCTCGGGGCGACGCCGATGCAAGTCGCGCTGGCGTGGCTGCTCCGCCGCTCGCCCAACATCCTGCTGATCCCCGGCACCTCGTCGGTGGCGCACCTGCGGGAAAACCTCGCCGCCGCGGCACTCGAACTGCCGGGCGACGCGGTCCACGAACTGAACTCGATCGGCAGCCTCGTCCCCGCCTGACATGGGGCTTGCCTGAAACCAGCTCCCGTGTGTCGGTGCGGCCGCGCAACGCTGCCGCGCCAACCTCGGAGGCTGTGATGCTAAAGTTCTATTACCACCCGTCGCCCAACCCCGCCAAAGTGGCGCTACTGCTCGAAGAGCTCGGCACGCCCTACGAGATGGTGCCGGTCGATACCCGCAAGGGCGACCAGCACAAGCCCGAGTTCCTCGCGATCAACCCCAACGGCAAGACGCCGGCGATCGTGGACGACGGCGTCGCCGTGTTCGATAGCAACGCGATTCTCCTGTATCTCGCCGAGAAGCATCACAAGTTCCTGCCGACCGACCCGAAGCTGCGCGGGCCGTTCCTGTCGTGGATGATGTTCGTCGCCACCGGCATCGGTCCGTATTCGGGCCAGGCGGTCCACTTTACCCGTGTCACGACCACCGAGGAGTACGCGGCCAAGCGCTACAGGTTCGAGGCGGAGCGCCACTGGGCCATCCTCGACGCGCACCTGGCCGGCCAGACCTGGATGATCGGAGGCGAGTACACGATCCTCGACATGGCGGTGTGGGGCTGGGGCCGGGCGATGCCCTACGTGCTCGGCGACAAGGCGTCGCTGTTCGGCAACGTCACCCGGCTGGTCGAGACGATCAACGCCCGCCCCGCCGCCGCCCGCGTCGACAAGCTCAAGGAGCGGGTCAGTTTCAAGCAGGACATGGACGCCGAAGCCAAGGCGGCGATGTTCCGGCATCTCGCAGCGTAAGCGAAGGGCCGGGCGGCCCCGGCGGCCCGGCTTGTTCATTGCGGGTTGGACCTTGTTCCCAAGGCGCGGCCCGACTACCTCCGCGCCATGAGCATCGATCCCAACGAGACCGACACGTTCGACGCCCCCGAGCCGGAGGCCGAGCACACGCACCAGTCGCTGTATGAGGCCGTGCTGCACCGCGCGACCGAGCTCGAGGCCGAGCGGGACGACTATCGCGACCGCTGGATGCGCAGCGAGGCTGAGATCGCCAACGTCCGCGCCAGGGCCAAGCGCGACGTCGACGAAACCCGCCAGTACGCGGTCCAGAAGTTCGCCCGCGACGTGACCGAGGCAGCCGACAACCTTCGACGCGGCCTCGACAGCATCCCGGCCGCCGATGCCAGCCCGCTGGCGGTCAAGCTGCGGGACGGGTTCGAGGGGGTCGAGCGCGCCTTCATCGGCCTGCTCGAGCGCAACGGCATCGTCCGGGTCGATCCGACCGGCGCCCCGTTCGACCCGAACCTGCACCAGGCGATGGCCGAGCAGGACAGCGACGAGCACCCGGCAGGCACCGTGATCCAGTCCTGGACTCCCGGCTGGACCATCAACGGCCGGCTGCTGCGCCCGGCGATGGTGGTCGTGGCGAAGGCCAAAACCACCGCCTGAACCGCGCGCGCCGCCCTTGTCCACAGGCCCGCGCGCGAACATATCCCAATCATTCCACAGGGGAGCCGGGCCGGTGCTTCGGGCCGCCCCGCTCCGCCAGCAAGGGGACTACCAGCAATGAGCAAGGTCATCGGCATCGACCTGGGCACGACCAACTCGTGCGTCGCGATCATGGAGGGCAAAGACGTCCGCGTGATCGAGAACAGCGAGGGTGCCCGCACCACTCCGTCGATCGTCGCCATCGCCGACAGCGGCGAGCGGCTGGTCGGCCAGAGCGCCAAGCGCCAGGCGGTCACCAACCCGTCCAACACCCTGTATGCCGTCAAGCGGCTGATCGGCCGCCGGTTCGACGACCCGCTGGTCGCCAAGGACAAGGCGATGGTCCCGTATGGCATCGCTCGCGGCGACAACGGCGACGCCTGGGTCGAGGCGCGCGGCGCCAAGTATTCGCCGTCGCAGATCTCCGCCTTCATCCTCGGCAAGATGAAGGAGACCGCCGAGGCGTATCTCGGCGAGACGGTCACGCAGGCGGTCATCACCGTCCCCGCGTATTTCAACGACAGCCAGCGCCAGGCCACCAAGGACGCCGGCAAGATCGCCGGCCTGGAAGTGCTGCGGATCATCAACGAGCCGACCGCCGCGGCGCTGGCGTACGGCATGGACAAGAAGAAGGCCGGCACGATCGCGGTCTACGACCTCGGCGGCGGCACCTTCGACATCTCCGTGCTCGAGATCGGCGACGGCGTGTTCGAGGTGAAGAGCACCAACGGCGACACCTTCCTCGGCGGCGAGGACTTCGACCTCCGCATCATCGATTTTCTGGCCGACGAGTTCAAGCGCGACCAGGGCATCGATCTGCGCAAGGATAAGCTGGCGCTGCAGCGGCTCAAGGAGGCGGCGGAGAAGGCCAAGATCGAGCTGTCGTCGTCCAAGGAGACGGAGATCAACCTGCCGTTCATCACGGCGGACGCGTCCGGCCCCAAGCACCTCGTGGTCAAGCTGAACCGCGCCAAGCTGGAAAGCTTGGTCGACGACCTGATTTCTCGGACATTGGAGCCGTGCCGGGCCGCACTGAAGGACGCCGGCGTGACCGCGAGCGAGATCGGCGAGGTCATCCTGGTCGGCGGCATGACCCGCATGCCCAAGGTGATCGAGACGGTAAAGTCGTTCTTCGGCCGTGAGCCGGCGCGCAACGTGAACCCCGACGAGGTCGTGGCGATCGGTGCGGCGGTCCAGGGCGCGGTGCTAAAGGGCGACGTTAAGGACGTGCTGCTGCTGGACGTGACGCCGCTGTCGCTCGGCATCGAGACGCTGGGCGGCGTGTTTACCCGGCTGATCGACCGCAACACCACGATCCCAACCAAGAAGAGCCAGACGTTCTCGACCGCCGACGACGGGCAGACCGCGGTGACCATCAAGGTCTACCAGGGCGAGCGCGAGATGGCGGCCGACAACAAGGCGCTGGGGCAGTTCGACCTGGTCGGCCTGCCGTCGGCCCCGCGCGGCGTGCCGCAGATCGAGGTCACGTTCGACATCGACGCGAACGGCATCGTCAGCGTGTCGGCGAAAGACAAGGCGACCGGCAAGGAGCAGCAGATCCGCATCCAGGCCAGCGGTGGGCTGTCCGAGGCGGATATTCAGAAGATGGTGCGCGAGGCCGAGACCAACGCCGAGGCGGACAAGACCCGCCGCGCGTTCGTCGAGGCGCGCAACCACGCGGACGGGCTGATCCACCAGGTGGAGAAGACGCTCAAGGAGAACGAGGGCAAGATCTCCGCCCAGGATCGCGGCGAGGCGGAGTCCGCGGTCGCGGCGGCTCGCAGTGCCATGGAGGGCAACGACGTGGCGGCGCTGACCTCGGCCACCGAGCGGCTGAGCCAGTCGGCGATGAAGATGGGCGAGGCGATGTACAAGGCCACCGCCGAGGATGTCGGCGGCCAGCCGGGCGCGGGTCCGGGTGCGGCCCCGGGCGCCGGGCCGGGGCCGGAGAACGTCGTTGACGCTGAGTTCGAGGAAGTCGACGACAAGAAGAAGCACGGTTGATTCCAGGCTTCGGATGACCGGGCGCCCGTGCCTCTGACGAGGGCGGGCGCCCGTATTTTATCGAGTTCGCGGCGGCCGGTGCGGCGCCGGGCGAGGGCATAGATGGCGAAGCAGGATTTCTACTCGACTCTGGGCGTCCCCAAAGATGCCAAGGCGGACGAACTCAAGCGCGCGTATCGAAAACTTGCGATGCAGTTCCACCCCGACCGCAACCCCGGCGACGCCGCGGCCGAGGCCAAGTTCAAGGACGTCAACGAGGCCTACGACGTCCTGAAGGACGACCAGAAGCGCGGCGCCTACGACCGCTACGGCCATGCCGCGTTCGAGGGCGGCGGCGGTGCGGGTGCCGGGCCGTTCTGCGGGGCCGGCTTCGAGGGCGGCATTGGCGACATCTTCGAGCAGATGTTCGGCGACGCGATGGGCCGGCGCGGTGGCGGCGCCCGGGGTCCGCGCGCCGGGGCCGACGTCCGTGCCGGGGCCGAGATCGACCTCGCCCAGGCCTTTAGTGGCACGAAAATATCTCTGCGCGTGCCGACCCGGGTGGTCTGCGAGGCGTGCGTCGGCACCGGCTCCGAGAACAAGGCGGCCGGATCGGAGCAATGCTCGACTTGCCAGGGTCAGGGCAAGGTCCGCGCGCAACAGGGCTTCTTCCTGGTCGAGCGCACCTGCCCGACCTGCAACGGCGCGGGCCGGGTGGTCCGCAACCCGTGCCGCATCTGTCAGGGCGCCGGCACGGTGCAGCGCGAGCGCGCGTTGCAGGTGACGATCCCGGCCGGCGTCGAGGACGGCACCCGCATCCGCCTGTCGGGCGAGGGCGAGGCGGGCGGCACCGGGGCACCTCCGGGCGACCTCTACGTCCACGTCGGCATCAAGCCGCACCCGCTGTTCCAGCGCGACGGCGCCAACATCTTCTGCCGCGTGCCGCTGCGGATGGCGCAGGCGGCGTTGGGCACCGAAGTCGAGGTGCCGAGCATCGACGGCAGCACCGCACGGGTCAAAGTGCCGGCGGGGACGCAGACCGGCGAGCAGTTCCGGCTGCGCGGCAAGGGGTTCTCGGTCCTGCGCTCGCCCCAGCGCGGCGACATGTACATCCAGGTCAGCGTCGAGACGCCGCAGCACCTGACCCGCCGCCAGCGCGAGCTGCTCGAACAGTTCGACGGCGAGCCCACCGACAGCCACGAGAAGGGCAGCCCCGAGAGCCACGGCTTCCTGCACAAGGTGCGAGAGTTCTTCGACGCCGGACGCGAGTGACACAGCCGCCGCTCGCCATCGTCACCGGCGGCGGCAGGGGCATCGGTGCCGCGTGCGCGCGGCGGTTGGCGGCGGACGGTTTTGCGGTGCTGGTCGGCTACGCGGCGGACGCCGAGGCGGCGGTCGGTGTCGTCTCCGGCATCGTCACCGCCGGCGGCCAGGCCTGGGCGCACCACTGCGATGTTGCCGAGGAGACCGACGTGCTCGGCCTGTTCGCCCGCGCCGACGAGACCGGGCTTTTGCTCCGCGCCCTGGTCAACAACGGCGGCATCACCGGCGGCTTTTCCCGGGTGGACGCGGTGACCGCCAACACGCTGGCCCGGGTGCTGGCGGTCAACGTCGTCGGCCCGTTCCTGTGCGCGCGCGAGGCGCTGCGGCGGATGTCGACGCGGCACGGCGGGCCGGGCGGGGCAATCGTCAACCTCGGCTCGCGCGCGGCGGCGACCGGGGGTGCCGGCGAGTGGGTCCACTACGCCGCCAGCAAGGGTGCGGTCGACTCGTTCACCATCGGCTTGGCGCGTGAGGTCGCGGCCGAGGGCGTGCGGGTCAACGCCGTCTCGCCCGGGCTGATCGACACCGACATCCACGCTCGCAATGGCAACCCGGACCGGGTGGCGCGGATGGCGCCGTCCAACCCGATCCCGCGCGCCGGCACCGCCGACGAGGTGGCCGACGCGGTTGCCTGGTTGCTGTCGCCGGGTGCCTCGTACGTCACCGGGGCCATCGTGCCGGTCAGCGGCGGCCGATGAGCGCGACTCTCGTCGTTCCCGGATTATCGGACCGCACGCGCGGGCTGCTGTGGGGCGCGCTCGGCGTGCTGGCGTTCTCGGTGTCGCTGCCGGCGACCCGCGTCGCGTTGCTGGGCGGGATGTCGCCGGCGTTCGTGAGCTTTGGCCGCGCCGGCGTCGCCGGGGTGCTGTCGCTTGTGGTGCTGGTCGCGTGGCGGCAGCGGTGGCCGGGCTGGCGCGTCGTCGGGCGGCTGCTGTCGACCAGTGCGGGGATCGTGTTCGGGTTCCCGCTGTTCATCGGCTTCGCCTTGAAACGGGTGCCGGCGGCGCACGGGATCGTCGTCACCGGATTGCTGCCGGCCATGACCGCCGTGTTCGCGGTGGTGCGCGGCGGCGAGCGGCCGAGCGTGCTGTTCTGGCTCGCGGCGCTGGCTGGGTTGGGCTGCGTGATGGCGTTCGCCTGGGTTGCGGGCGGCGGTGTCGTGGCGCCGGCCGACCTGTTGCTGCTGGGCGCGGTGGTAACTGGGGCGTGGGGCTACGCCGAAGGTGCGGTGTTGTCGCGAACGCTGGGCGCGGTGCGGGTGATCTGCCTCGTGCTGGTCGCGTCGGTGCCGCTGACGGTGCCGCTGATGGCCTGGGCGGCCACGTCGGTCGACTGGGGCGCGGTGACGCCGGCGGCGTGGCTCGGGTTTTCGTACCTGTCGCTGGTCAGCATGTTCGCCGGGTTCTTCGCTTGGTACCACGGCCTGGCGCTGGGCGGCGTGGCGCGGGTCGGCCAGGTACAGCTGCTGCAACCGTTGTTGTCGCTGCTGTGGGCGGGGCTGCTGCTCGGCGAGCGGATCACGGCGGCGATGTTCGCGGTGGCCGTCGCGGTGATCCTGTGCGTCGCCGTGGCGCAGCGCAGCCGATGACCACTCCCACCATACGCGTGGGCATCGCCGGCATCGGCGGCCGGATGGGTCGGCTGCTGGAGGCCGAGGTGCTGGCCGCCCCGGACATGACGCTGTCGGGCGGCATCGGCCGTGACGGCGACATCGCGGCGTTGGCGGCGGTCAGCGACGTGGTGATCGATTTCACCCACGCGAGTACGGTGCAACGCCACGCGGCGGCGCTGGTCGCGGCGGGGACGGCCTGGGTGCTCGGCACGTCCGGGCTGTCGGCCGAGGACGACGCGGCGGTGCGCGCGGCGGCCGAGCGCATCCCGGTGGTGCAGAAGGCTAACTTCGCGCCAGGGGTGGCCTTGCTGCTGGAACTGGCGGAGCGGATGGGTGCGGCGCTGCCGGCCGCCGAGTGGGACGCCGAGATTTTGGAGATGCACCACCGCAACAAGGTCGACGCCCCCTCCGGCACCGCGCTGGCGCTGGGCGCGGCGGTTGCGGCGGGACGCGGAGTGCGGCTGGAGGACGTGCGCGAGAGCGGGCGGGATGGGCAGACGGGCGCTCGGCGCGAGGGCGCGATCGGGTTTGCCGCGTTGCGGGGCGGGGTGGTGGTGGGGGAGCATACGCTGCTGTTCGCGGCGGATGGGGAGCAGATTTCGATCAGGCATCAAGCGTTTGACCGGCAGGCGTTTGCACGTGGAGCGGTGGCGACAGCCCGAAACGTTGTATATGCCTGAGATCAGTCACGCCGGACATCAAATATCAAGTTGAAGAGCACTAAAGACCAAGACTTTCTGTGATAAAAAGCGAACTATTTCAATGTCGTGTTGCATTTGCTTGGCTTCTTTACTGTTAGGTAAGAGCAAGGTATTTGCGTCGTCAGATGTGTCGTCCTCCCCCTTTGTATGAACTATTCGGCACCTTATCTGGTATAGCCGGGCTGCCACATCGTTAATGATATCTGACAATGTGTTTTTCAAAGATATTTTGTGGAAAAAACTCGACTTTCCACCGCCAACAAGATACTCTTTCCTTGTTGGATCAGCTTCGATAAAGGCTTTCAGATCATCAGGGGAAACGCACTCAGTTATTGTCGATTTTAGCTGTGACACCTCGCTGCCAAATGCCCCATTGCGCCCAATTCTGATGGATGTGAGAAGACGAGCGACATCCGAGTCTCGGTGAGGTCTGAAGGTCGGATCCTTCAGGACTGCTCGGACCCGCCTACTTGCTTCCGCCCTCGAATGCACGGGAAAATAAAACTCTATAACTTGATAAAATGCGAGAAACTGCAGTAGCGGAAGTGCTGATGCCCCGCGCGCATACCAATAAAGCTGTATTGGGGCTTGATCATATTCTCGCCTAGGATATGTTAGCAAGTCCTTGTTATCACGGAATGGCCTGACTCGACTATGAGTTTGGCTTTTAACGCGACGATGTGCAATCGTGAAAGAGAGATCAGTCACGAGTTCAAGCTGAAAAAGAAGGGAGTTAGCTGTCTGAATAAGAAGTTGAGTCGCCTCCTCTTGCGTACTTACGTTTGTGTCAGTGAAACGTAATGTAATAAGGTCTGCATCAGTGCCCGCGGAGTATATCGCTGCAAAAACATTTGATGGGGGTCCAATTTCAAGAGACGGAAAACCATTTTTTGGGGCAGTTAGTTTGAGAGATTTATTTATAGCCGACCTTCGGGAGCCTCCAAAAAGCATACGGCGTACGCTGTAGTAAGTCCCTGGTCCAAGTGGTCGAATCAACGCTTCGATGACGCAATCTTTATAAGAACATATCGCCTCATAATCGGAAACAAAGAAATAGTCCTCAAAGTTACTTCCGAGAAGTTGTTCGGCAGTCTTATTGTTGCTGTAGGTTAGGCGACGATGTTCTCTCCCATTTTTATAATCCACAAATAGCATGTTGCCCCATGCAGCTTCCGCCACTCCGGCTTCCAGGCCAGCGGCTTTAGATCTTTCAACGATCAGATCATTATATTTTGAGACGAGAAATGTTTCTTCGACAATCTCGTCTTCGATGTTGTCCTCAATGTCGTCCCAACTTGGAATTGCCATATATCCACCGTCTGTACTCGAGGGGAACATAGCGGGTTAGTCCGAACGTTGCCAAGTCGGTGGCAAAAGTCACCGGGGACAAGGATGCCTTGCTTCACCTTGACCCTCCGCCGCCAATCCGCAACACACCCACGACCCCGGCCCCCGGCCGCCTCAACCCAAGCGAAGGGGACCACCATGCGCGCCCAAGGCGAATACCTGTTCACCTCGGAGTCCGTCTCCGAAGGCCATCCCGACAAGGTCGCCGACCGCATCAGCGACACTGTGCTGGACGCCTTCCTCGCCGCCGATCCGTACGCCCGCGTCGCCTGCGAGACCATGGTCACCACCAACCGCATCATCCTGGCCGGCGAGACGCGCGGCCCCGACACGGTGACGCACGACGAACTCGCCCACCTCGCCCGGCTGGCGGTGCGCGACATCGGCTACGACCAGGGCGGCTTCTCGTGGAAGAACGCCGTCGTCGATTGCCACCTGCACGCGCAGTCCGAGGACATCGCGGCCGGCGTCGACGGCGCCGGCAACAAGGACGAGGGCGCCGGCGACCAGGGCATCATGTTCGGCTACGCCACCACCGAGACGGCCAGCCTGATGCCGGCGCCGCTGTTCTACGCCCACCTGATCCTGCGCCGCGTCGCCGAACTCCGCCGCAACGACGACATCTCGGTGCGCGGCCTCGAGCCGGACGCGAAAAGCCAGGTCACCCTGCGATACATCGACGGCAAGCCGGTCGGGGCCACCAGTATCGTCGTCTCGACCCAGCACACGGCGGACACGTCCCAGTCGCGCATCCGCGAGATGCTGCTGCCGATCATCGAGACCAGCCTGCCGCCCGGCTGGATGCCGAGGGACGATGAAATCTACATCAACCCGACCGGCAACTTCGTCATCGGCGGCCCCGACGGCGACTGCGGCCTGACGGGCCGGAAGATCATCGTCGACACCTACGGCGGTGCCGCCCCGCACGGCGGCGGCGCGTTCAGCGGCAAGGACCCGACCAAGGTCGACCGTTCGGCCGCCTACGCCTGCCGCTATCTGGCCAAGAACATCGTCGCCGCCGGGCTGGCCGAGCGGGTGACGCTGCAGATCAGCTACGCGATCGGCGTGTCGCACCCGCTGTCGGTGTTCGTCGACCTGCACGGCAACCCATACGACGTCGACCAGGCCAAGCTGGAGCGCACGCTGCGGGAGGTAATGAACCTATCTCCGCGTGGGATCAGAGAACACCTGCACCTGAACCGGCCGATCTACGCCGTGACCTCCGCCTACGGCCATTTCGGGCGCGACCCGGACGAGGCGCTGGGCACGTTTACCTGGGAGAAGACCGACCTCGTTTCGGCGCTGCGGAGCGCGCTGAACCGCTGATCGCACCGCCGGAGCGGCTGTACGGGCGCACCCGCGGCCACACGCTCCGCCCGCGCCAGGCCGAGCTGCTGGCGCAAGCGTTGCCCCGGCTGCGGATCGACCCGCTCGACCCGTGGGCGGGGGCGGCAGTCCGGTGGCTCGAAATCGGCTTCGGTGCGGGCGAGCACGCGGTGGCCCAGGCGGCGGCGCACCCTGAGGCGGCGATCGTGGCGTGCGAGGTGTTCGAGCCCGGCATCTGCTCGCTGTTGTCGCGGCTGGTGCCGGAGCACGCCGACCCCGCGACCGCTCCGCTGGCCCCGAACCTGCGGGTGTGGGACGACGACGCGCGGCCGCTGATCCGGGCGGCGCCGGACGCCTCGCTCGACCGCGCGTTCCTGCTGTTTCCCGACCCGTGGCCGAAGGCGCGGCACGCCAAGCGCCGGTTCGTGGCGCCCGAGCGGGTGGCGGACATGGCGCGGGTGCTGAAACCGGGTGCCGAGTGGCGCATCGCCAGCGATGACCCGACGTACCAGGCGTGGACGGCGCAGGTGCTGGCGGGGCAGGCGCTGTTTCAGGACACCGAGCCGGCGACCGAGCGGCCGGAGGGCTGGTTTGCGACTCGGTACGAGGCGAAGGCGCGTGCGGCGGGCCGGCAGCCGATGTATTGGACCCTACGACGACGAGAGTAATAACGAGCGTCGATCCTCAATGACGGAGAACGCGCCATGCCCATTCGCAGCTCCAAGGAGATGGTTTCCGAGGCGAGCGCCGCCGTGCGGACGCTGTCGGCCGAGGCGGCCGTCAAGCTGGCGAACGACCCCGGCGTGGTGTTCGTCGACGTCAGAGACCAGGGCGAACGCGACAAGGCCGGCACCATCGAGGGTGCGGTCCACGCGCCCCGGCCATTCCTGGAATTCCTCGCCGACCCCGCGAGCGAACGCCACCTGCCGGCGCTCGCCAGCGGCCGGCAACTCGTGCTGTTTTGCGCGTCGGGCGGACGCTCGGCGCTGGCGGCCAAGACGCTGCAGGACATGGGCTTCGCCGGTGTCGCCCATATCGCCGGCGGACTGCCGGCCTGGACCGCCGCTGGCGGCGCGATCGCCAAGGGGTAGCGTCGCGCCATGGTGGCGCTCACCGCTGACACGACGGCTGTTCCGGGCCTCTGGCGGCACGTCGAAGGCCTCGGACCGCTGATCCGGCCGCTGCTAGTCGCGATACCCCTGCTCGGACTAACCGGCGGGCTCGCGGCACACCTGTTCGGCTCCGCACAGCTCGGCGGCTGGATCTGGAGCGTCGCGACCCTCCCGGTGCTGCTGACCCTGCTCACCCAGATCGTGACCAGCCTGCTCCGCGGCGCCGTCGGCCTGGATATCGTCGCGGCCCTGTCCATGGCGGGGGCGCTGATCTTCGGCGAACACCTGGCCGCGATCGTGGTCGCGCTGATGTATGCCGGCGGGCAATACCTCGAAAGTTTCGCCGAGGGCCGCGCCCGGCGCGAAATGACCAAGCTGTTGTCGCGCGTGCCACGCACCGCGCTCCGATACCACGATGGCGTCCTCGAGGAGGTCGCCCTCGACGCGCTCCGGCCAGGGGACCGGCTGATGGTGCGGCGGGGCGAGATCGTCGCCGTCGACGGCACGGTCGCCAAGGGTGTCGCCGTGCTCGACCAGTCGGCACTCACCGGCGAGGCCCTGCCGCTCCAGCAACAGGCCGGCGAGGCGGTGCTGAGCGGTTCGACCAACGCCGGCGACGCGTTCGATCTCGTGGTGTCCCGCCGCGCCGACGAGAGCACCTACGCCGGCATCGTCAGGCTGGTCGAGGCGGCCCAGCACTCGAAGGCGCCGATGTCCCGCTTGGCCGACCGGTTCGCCATGGTCTTCCTCGGCGTCACGGTGGCGCTCGCCGGCGGCGCCTGGGCGTGGACGGGCGACCCGATCCGGGCGCTTGCGGTGCTGGTCGTGGCGACCCCGTGCCCGCTGATCCTGGCGGTGCCGGTCGCGATCATCTCGGGGGTGTCGCGCGCCGCCAGGCTTGGCATCCTGATCAAGGGCGGACGGGCGCTGGAAAACCTGGCGCGCGTCCGGACGCTGGTGATCGACAAGACCGGCACCCTGACCTACGGCACGGCTCGCCTTGTCACCACCGAGGCCGCGCCGGGTTTCTCGCCCGACGGGATCCTGCGCCTCGCGGCATCCCTGGACCAAGCCTCGAACCACGTGATCGCGCAGGCCCTGGTGACGGCCGCTCGCGCGAGGGGGCTTGCGCTGACCGCCCCGGACGATGTCTCCGAGCTGGCGGGCGAGGGGATCGAAGGCGTGGTCGCCGAGCAGCGGATTGTCGTCGGAGGCCTGCGCTACGTCGGCGAACGCGTCACAGGGTCTGCTGGCGAGATTGTCGGTGGCCAGCAATCCACGCCGCCCGGGGCGGTGCTGGTCGCGGTCGCGGTCGACCATAAGGTTGCCGGTCGGCTGGTGTTCTCGGACGAGCTTCGGGCGGGCACGGCGGATCTTCTGAGCGACCTGAAGGCCGCCGGGATACGACGGATCGTATTGGCATCGGGTGATCGGGCGGCGGTCGCCAACGCGGTCGTCGCGGGGTTGCCGATCGACGAGGTGCGCGCCGACCTGACGCCGGACCAGAAGATCGGCGTTGTCCAAGCCGAGCGCCTTCGGGATGCCGTCCTGATGGTCGGTGACGGCGTGAACGACGCGCCGGCGCTCGCGGCCGCCGATGTCGGGGTCGCGATGGGAGCGCGAGGCGCCGCCGCGTCGGCCGAGGTCGCCGATGTCGTTCTGCTGGTCGATCGTCTAGATCGCGTGCTGAGCGCAGTGCTGATCGCTCGCCGGTCTCGCCAGATCGCGCTCCAGAGCGTCTATGCGGGCATCGGACTCTCGTTTCTCGGCATGGTCGCGGCGGCGCTCGGCCATTTGACACCGGTCCGGGGCGCGCTCGTCCAGGAGGTCATCGACGTCGCGGTCATTCTCAACGCGCTACGAGCCCTCACCGCTCCGGCCGGAATCGCCGTCGGCGGCCAGGTAGGGGGACCACGAGCTGGTTGACCGTAGAAGGCGCATGACGAAACCAGTGCACACGCTCATGCTGCGGTCGTGGGGCGGAGTGGATCACCCGTGAACGACTACGATGCCGACATCCTGGAATGGTCGGAGCATCAGTCGAAGCTGCTGCGCCACCTCGCGCGCGGCGAGCGGCTTCCCGCCAACGACACCCCCGACTGGCCCAACATTATCGACGAGGTCGAGAGCGTGGGGCGGGATCAGCTGCACTCGGTCGAGGGTCTGTTGGCCCAGGCGCTGAGCCACCTGCTCAAATGCGAAGCTTGGCCGCAATCGGGCGAGGTGCCGATCTGGCGAGCCGAGTCCCGCCGCTTTCGTGATGAGGCCGCCGACCGCTTCGCGCCTTCGATGCGCCAGCGGATCGACGTGGCCAAGCTGTACCGCCGCGCCTTGCGGTATCTTCCCGAGACGATCGACGGCCTGCCGCCGCTGCCGGTGGCGGACACCTGCCCGATGACGCTCGACGAGCTGTTGCGCGAATAGCCAGACCGCTTGCGCCGGCCCCCTCGCCGGACTACGTCATCCACACACCATTCATCTCCGTAGCTTTGGGGGGTGGCCTTCGCGGGCCGCCTTTTTTGTTTGTCCGACGCCGATCCCGACACCAACGATTTACTCGACGACCAGCCGCGCCACTCCGGCCTGGAGGCCAAGCTCGCGGCCATCGTGACGCCGCCGCTGGAGGGGATGGGCTACGAGCTGGTCCGCATCGCGGTGCTCGGGCGCGACCGGCCGACGGTTCAGGTGATGGCCGACCGCGCCGACCAGGCCCCGTTCACGGTCGACGACTGCGAGGCGATCAGCCGCGCGCTCGGGGCCATCATCGACGTGGAAGACCCGATCAAGAGCAACTGGACGCTGGAGGTCAGCTCCGCCGGCATCGACCGGCCGCTCACCCGGCGAAAAGACTGGACCCGGCACCTCGGCCACCAGGCGCGGGTGGAATTAGAAATCCCGCAGAATGGCCGCCGCCGGCTGATCGGTGCCATCATCGGGGCCGACGCCGGCCAGGCCACCGTGCGGCTGCCGGACGGTTCGGACGTCGCCGTCCCATATGACAACATACGCCGCGCCAAGCTGGTGCTGACCAACGAGCTGATCGCCGCCAGCCTCAAGGCGGCGAAGCTTCCCGAAACGCCTGAGACGCTCATCCACTGAGAGGCCGCCGCCATGGAAACCTCGATCGCCCGCCCCGAACTGCTGCTGGTCGCCGACGCCGTCGCGCGCGAAAAGTCGATCGACCGCGAGGAAGTCATCGAGGCGATGGAGATGGCGATCCAGAAGGCCGGCCGGAACAAGTACGGCGAGGGCAAGGACATCCGCGCGTTCATCGACCGCAAGACCGGCGACGTGCAGCTCAAGCGGTACACCGAGGCGGTCGAGGTGGTCGAGAACGAGGAGACCCAGATCCCCGTCCTGATCGCGCGAAAATTCCAGCCGGGGATCGAGATCGGCCAGCACCTGATCGACCCGCTGCCGCCGATCGATTTCGGGCGCATCGCGGCGCAGACCGCCAAACAGGTGATCGTCCAGCGGGTCCGCGAATACGAGCGCAAGAAGCAGTTCGACGAGTTCAAGGACCGCGTCGGCGAGGTCGTCAACGGCGTCGTAAAGCGCACCGAGTACGGCAACCTGATGGTCGAGATCGGCCGTGCCGAGGCGCTGCTCCGCCGCGACGAGCTGATCCCGCGCGAGAGTTTTCGCAATGGCGACCGGGTGCGCGCCTACATCTACGACGTCCGCGACGAGCTGCGCGGCCCGCAGGTGTTCCTGAGCCGCACCCACCCGGGGTTCCTGGCAAAGCTGTTCGCGCAGGAAGTGCCGGAAATCTATGACGGCATCATCGAGATCAAGGCGGTGGCCCGCGACCCCGGCAGCCGCGCCAAGATGGCGGTGATCTCGCGCGACCAGTCGATCGACCCCGTGGGTGCCTGCGTCGGCATGCGCGGCAGCCGGGTGCAGGCGGTGGTCCAGGAGCTCCAGGGCGAAAAGATCGACATCATCCCCTGGAGCCCGCAGGCCGCGACCTTCGTGGTCAACGCGCTGGCCCCCGCCGAAGTCACGAAAGTCGTGATGGACGAGGACGCCGGGCGGGTCGAGGTGGTCGTGCCCGACGACCAGCTATCGCTGGCGATCGGCCGGCGCGGCCAGAACGTGCGGCTCGCGAGCCAGCTCACCCGCTGGGACATCGACATCCTGACCGAGGCGGAGGAGAGCGAGCGCCGTCAGGAGGAGTTCCGCCGCCGCACCGGCCTGTTCGTCGACGCGCTCGACGTGGACGACGTGATCGCCGGCCTGCTGGTCGCCGAGGGCTTCAACACCATCGAGGAGCTGGCGTTCGTCGATCGCGACGAGCTGGCCTCGATCGAGGGCTTTGACGAAAGCGTCGCCGACGAGCTGATCCGCCGTGCCGAGCAGCATCTGCTGGCGCGCGACAACAAGCTCGACGAGCAGCGGCAGGCGTTGGGCGTCAGCGACGATATTGCAGGGATCGACCTGTTGACGGCGGCCATGCTGGTGCAGCTGGGCGAGAAGGGGATCAAGTCGCTCGACGACCTCGCCGACCTCGCCGCCGACGAGTTGGTGGAAATCGTCGGTGAGCCGGCGATGGAGGAGAGTGTGGCCAACGAGATCATCATGGCCGCCCGCGCCCACTGGTTCGACGGCAGCGAGCCGGTCGAGGCAACCGAACCCGAGGAAGTGGCCGAGGAAACCGAGGAGACGGGTGTCGAGCCAGTCTGAGACCGACCTCGCGGACGACGCGGACGAGCCGGAGCGCGGGCCGCTCCGCCGTTGCGTCGTCACGCGCGAGCGGGGCGAGAAGGCCGCCATGGTGCGGTTCGTCCTGTCGCCCGACCGGACGGTGACGCCCGACCTGGGCGCGCGGCTGCCCGGACGGGGAATCTGGTTGAGTGCCAGAAAAGATGTGCTATCTACCGCACTCACCAAAGGCGCGTTCGCGAGAGCGTCGCGCGGCGCGGTGACGATACCCCCCGCCCTGCTCTCCGACCTTGTTGCCTTGCTCGAGGGACGCATCGCGGACCATATCGGCCTCGCCCGGCGCGCGGGCCAGGCTGTCTGCGGCTTTCAGAAGGCGCGCGAATGGCTGGGCGGACAAGCGCCCGGTGGCAGGGTGGCCCTGGTGATCCAGGCGCGGGACGGCAGCCGGGACGAGCGGGCCCGGTTCTTGAGGAGCGGTGACGCACGCGGCCCGGCACTACCGGTGATCGCGCCGTTATCGGCGGAGCGACTGGGTTTGGTGTTCGGACGGGACCACGTGGTGCACGTGGCCGTCGCGGGCGGGCGGTTGGCGGACGGTCTACTGGCGGACGGGCGGCGATGGGCCGGTCTGACCGGGATGGACCAGGGTTTTGACGAGATGCGCGCGGTCCCGGACGGGGCGGCGGATGCGAGCGAACGGGGTCAGGCGAAGACATGAGTGAAGGCAACGATCAGGACGCGGCCAAGGGCCGACTTTCGCTGCGTCCGGCGGGCACGATGGGATTGGGCCGGACCGTCGACGCGGGGTCCGTCCGGCAGAGCTTTAGCCACGGCCGATCGAAGGTCGTGCAGGTCGAGGTGCGCAAGAACCGCGCGCCTTCGCCGGCCAAGCCCGCGGCGCCGCTGCCGAGTGCCGCCGCCGGCGCGCCCTCGTCGGCCACCAAGCCGGCGCCGAGCGTCGGGCGTCCACCGTCGGGCGCCGGTCGCGCGCTGACCGCGACCGAGCTCGCCGCCCGCCAGCGTGCGCTGGTCGAGCAGCAGCGCGACGCGGTGCGCCGCGAGGAGGCTCGTCGAGAGCAGGAGAAGATCAGCATCCTGTCGGCCGCCGAGGAGGCACGCCGCCGCGAGGAGGATGCCCGAAAGGCCGCCGAAGAGGAGGCGCGCGCCACGCTCGAGGCCGAGGCTCGCGACAAGGCCGAGGCGGAAGCCCGTGCGGTGTCCGTGGCCGCCCAGAGCGCCCCGACCCCGCCGGCCCAGCGCGCGCCCGGCGAGCTGCGCCGCACCGTGCGTCCGGCGACCCCGGGTGCGGCCGCCGCACCGCCGGCGGTCAACGAGACGCTGCGGCTCAAGCCCACCCGACCCGGCGAGGAAGAGGACGACCGCGGGCCCGTGCGCCGTCCCGGCGGCGCCCCCGGCCTCGGCGCCCGCAAGGCGCCCGTGGTGGCGCCCAAGAAGCCGCCGGTCGACGACCGCCGCAACCGCACCGGCCGCATCGACGTGCAGGCCGCCGTCGAGGGTGAGGACGAGAAGGTCCGCAGCCTCGCCTCGGTGCGCCGCCAGCGCGAGCGCGAGCGCCGTCAGCAGGAGCTGGAGCGGCTGCGCGCCGACCAGGTCAAGGTGGTGCGCGACGTGGTACTGCCCGACCACATCACCGTCCAGGAGCTGGCCAACCGCATGGCCGCCCGCACGCCCGACGTGATCAAGGCGCTGATGCGGATGGGCGTCATGGCGACCATCACCGAAAGCCTCGACGCCGACACCGCCGAGCTGGTGGTGCAGGAGTTTGGCCACAAAGTGATCCGGGTCAGCGAGGACGACGTCGAAGTCGGGCTCGAGGGCGCGGTCGACGTCACCAGCGACCTGATGCCGCGTCCGCCGGTGGTGACCATCATGGGTCACGTCGACCACGGCAAGACGTCGCTGCTGGACGCGCTGCGCTCGACCGACGTGGTGGCCGGCGAGGCGGGTGGCATCACTCAGCACATCGGCGCCTACCAGGTCGCGTTGCCGTCCGGCAGCAAGATAACGTTCATCGACACGCCGGGCCACGAGGCGTTCACCGCGATGCGTTCGCGCGGCGCGCAGGTGACCGACATCGTGGTGCTGGTGGTCGCCGCCGACGACGGCGTGATGCCACAGACGGTCGAGGCGATCCGTCACGCTAAGGCGGCCAACGCGCCGATCATCGTGGCCATCAACAAGATGGACAAGCCGGACGCCAACCCCGACCGCGTCCGCAACGAGCTGCTGCAGTACGACATCGTGGTCGAGGCGATGGGCGGCGAGACGCAGGACGTCGAGGTGTCGGCGCTGAAGAAAACCGGCCTCGACACGCTCGAGGAGGCGATCCTGTTGCAGGCCGAGGTGCTCGACCTGCGCGCCAACCCGGATCGCACGGCCGAGGGCAGCGTGATCGAAAGCCGGCTCGATCGTGGCCGGGGTCCGGTCGCGACCATGCTGGTGCAGAAGGGCACGCTGCGGGCGGGCGACATCGTGGTGGCCGGCTCCGAGTGGGGCCGCGTGCGCGCGATGCTGGACGACAAGAACCGGCCGCTGAAGCTGGCGTTGCCGGCGACCCCGGTCGAGATCCTGGGTCTCGACGGCGTGCCGACGGCGGGCGAGCCGTTCGTGGTGGTCGAGAACGAGGCGCGGGCGAGGGAAGTCAGTGAGTTCCGCACCCGTCGCAACAAGGACCGCAACGCCGGGGCGGCGACCGCCGCGCGCGGCACGATGGAGGAGATGCTGGCCCGCATCCAGGCCGGCGTGCAGAAGGAGGTCGCGGTCCTGATCAAGGCCGACGTCCAGGGCAGCAGCGAGGCGATCCAAGCGACGGTGCTGAAACTGGCGCACGAGGAGGTGCGGGTTCGCGTGCTGCTGAGTGCCGTGGGCCAGATCACCGAGAGCGACATCCAGCTCGCCAAGGCCAGCAGCGGCGTGATCGTCGCGTTCAACGTGCGGGCTACGACGCAGGCCCGCGCGCTGGCGACGCGCGACGGTGTCGACATCCGCTATTACTCGATCATCTACGACGTGATCGACGACATCGAGAAGATGGTGCGCGGCAAGGTCGCCCCGAAGGCGCGCGAGCGGTTCCTGGGCTACGCCGAGATCCGCAAGGTGTTCGACATCACCAAGACCGGCAAGGTCGCCGGTTGCATGGTCACCGAGGGCCTGGTCAAGCGCGGTTCCGGCGTCCGCCTGTTGCGCGATGGCGTCGTGATCCACAACGGCGAGCTGACGCAGCTGAAGCGGTTCAAGGACGACGTGCGCGAGGTGGCGCGCGGCTACGAGTGCGGCCTGTCGTTTGCGAACTACAATGACCTGCGTGAGGGCGACGTGGTCGAGTGTTTCGACGTGGAGATGGTCCCGGCGTGAGCGTAAGGGCGGCCAACGGGGCACGGACCCCGCAGGCTGGCGCGAAGCCGCCGACCCAGCGGCAGTTGCGCGTGGCGGAGGAAATCCGCCACGTCCTGAGCGGCGTCTTCCTGCGCGGCGAGATCCGCGACCCGGACTTGGCATTCGTCACCATCACGGTGACCGAGGTCCGGATCGCGCCGGATCTGCGTCGCGCGACCGCCTTCGTGGCGTGGCTGGGGCGGCCGGATGTCACCGAGAAGATCCCGGTGCTGAACCGTGCCGCACCGTTCTTGCGCGGTCAGGTCGCAAAGGCGTTGCGGTTGCGGGTAGCGCCCGAAATCTCGTTCCAGCCGGACACCAGCCTCGAATATGCGATGCACGTGAACCGGCTGTTGCACCGCCCGGACGTGGCGCGCGACCTGGGCTGATCGGTGGGTCGCATCCGTAAGCCACGCGGCCTGCCGCTCGACGGCTGGTTGGTGGTGGACAAGCCGCAGGGCATCACCAGCACCGACGTCGTCAATCGCGTCCGCCGCGCGTTCGATGCGCAGAAGGCGGGGCATGGCGGCACGCTCGACCCGCTGGCGACCGGGCTGCTGCCGGTGGCGTTCGGGGCCGCGACCAAGACCGTGCCGTATGTGATGGACGGCACCAAGATCTACCGCTTCACCCTGCGGCTCGGTGACGCGCGCGACACCGACGACGCGGACGGGCAGACCGTCGCCACCTCCGACTTGCGGCCGGGAGACGAACAGATCGTCGCGGCGCTGGCGGCGTTCGTCGGCGACATCATGCAGGTGCCGCCCGCCTACTCGGCGATCAAGGTCGACGGCGAGCGCGCCTACGACATGGCCCGCGAGGGCCGCCCGCCCGACCTGCCGCCGCGACCGGCGCGGGTCGACCGGTTCGAACTCATCGAACGCGTCGATGCCGACACGGCGGTGTTCGAGGTGCAGTCGGGCAAGGGCGTCTACATGCGCAGCCTCGCCCGCGACCTGGCCCGCGCGTGCGGGACGGTGGGCCACGTGGCGGCGCTGCGGCGGCTGCGGGTCGGGCCGTTTCTCGAAGCGCAAGCGATTCCGCTGGACAAAATCGTCCCCGGGGCGGATATGCCGCCAGCGTCCCCGGACCTTTTGCTTCCGGTCTCGACCGCGCTGGCCGACATCCCGGCGCTGGCCTTGACGGAGGCGGAGGCCTTCGGTCTGTCACACGGCCAGGCGATCAGCCTCGTCGACCTGATGGGCCGCATTCCACGGGCCGCCAACCCCGACAAGGGTTTGGCGCGCGCCATGGCGGGGAGCCGCGTCGTGGGCCTGTGCCGGCTGGAAGATGGCTGGCTCAAGCCCGAGCGGATGCTGTGATGCGCCGTGATGCGTCCCTCCTCACCCCATTTCAGGAGTAGGCGATGTCGATGATGACGACCGAGGCGCGCGCGGAGATCGTGCGCGAACACCAGACGGGCGAGGCCGACACCGGCAGCCCCGAGGTGCAGGTGGCGCTGCTGACCAACCGCATCAGCAGCCTGACCGAACACCTCAAGATACACGCGAAGGATTTCCACAGCCGGCGCGGCCTGTTGATGATGGTCGGCCGCCGCCGCCACCTGCTCGACTATTTAAAGCGGCGCGACCAGCGCCGGTACGAGACGCTGATCGGCAAGCTCGGCCTGCGTCGCTAGCCTGACCACCCCCGCGCCATGGTGGCGCGGGGCTTTGCGCGAACGAAATGAGACCACGCCGGCCGGGTGATGACGCGTTCATCGCCGCCCGACGGCTTCTCCGGCCACATGGTTCTAGCGACTGCGCCAGCTCCGCAGTTGCCACCGTGCCGCCCGAGACGCCGTGCGACCCGCAACGTCCCGAGAAATTCGCGCCCGCTCAAGGACGCCATAGACAAATGTTCAAACAAGTCCGCCGTGAAATCCAGTGGGGCGGTCGCACTCTCTCGCTCGAAACCGGCAAGATCGCCCGCCAAGCCGACGGCGCCGTGATGGCCCGCTACGGCGACACTATTGTGCTCTGCACCGCCGTCGGTGCCCACAATATCAAGCCGGGGCAGGATTTCTTCCCGCTCACCGTCAACTACCAGGAAAAGACCTTTGCCGCCGGCAAGATCCCGGGCGGTTTCTTCAAGCGCGAGGGCCGACCGACCGAAAAGGAGGTGCTGACCAGCCGCCTGATCGACCGCCCGCTGCGCCCGCTGTTCCCCAAGGGATTCCGCAACGAGGTGCAGGTCATCGCGACCGTGCTGAGCCATGACCTCGAGAACGACCCCGACATCGTGGCGATGATCGGCTGCTCGGCGGCGCTCACGCTGTCCGGCATCCCGTTCTTCGGCCCGGTCGCCGGTGCGCGCGTCGGCTACGTCGACGGCCAATACGTGCTGAACCCGACCGCCGCCCAGATGGAGGACGCGGCACTCGACCTGGTCGTCGCCGGCACCGCCGAGGGCGTGCTGATGGTCGAGAGCGAGGCCCGCGAGCTGTCCGAGGACGTCATGCTCGGCGCCGTCACGTTCGGCCACACCCAAATGCAGGCGGTGATCGAGGCGATCATCTCGCTGGCCGAGGAGGCCGCCAAGGACGCCTGGCATTTGCCGGAGACACCGCCGGAGCAGGCCACGCTGTCGGCCCGCATCGACGTTCTGGCCCGGGCACCGCTGACGGCCGCCTATACCGAGCGGCAAAAGCAGGTCCGCCAGGACAAGGTCGCCGCCGCCAAGAAGGCCGCGATCGAGTCGCTGACCGCCGAGGGGCTCGACGCCGGTGCGGCGAAAGGCCTGTTTAAGGAGCTGGAGGCCGACGTGGTCCGCAACGCGGTGCTCGACACCGGCCTGCGGATCGACGGGCGCGATTTAAGGACCGTTCGCCCGATCGTGGCCGAGGTCGGCGTGCTGCCGCGCGCGCACGGCTCCGCTTTGTTCACCCGCGGCGAGACGCAGGCGCTGTGCGTGGCGACGCTCGGCACCGCACAGGACGAGCAGATCATCGACGCGCTCGAGGGCGAGTACCGCGAGCACTTCATGCTGCACTACAACTTCCCTCCGTACTCGGTCGGCGAGGCCGGCCGCATGGGCAGCCCGGGCCGGCGCGAGATCGGCCACGGCAAGCTCGCGTGGCGCGCCATCCACCCGCTGCTGCCGGGCAAGGAGGTGTTTCCGTACACCTTGCGGGTGGTCAGCGAGATCACCGAGAGCAACGGCAGCTCGTCGATGGCGACCGTCTGCGGCACCTCGCTGGCGTTGATGGACGCGGGCGTGCCGCTGCGTCGCCCGATCGCCGGCATTGCGATGGGGCTGATCAAGGAGGATCGCGGGTTCGCCGTCCTCTCCGACATCCTGGGCGACGAAGACCACCTCGGCGACATGGATTTCAAGGTCGCCGGCACCGAGCAGGGCGTCACCAGCCTGCAGATGGACCTGAAGGTGACCTCGGTGAACGCCGAGATCATGAAGACCGCGTTGGATCAGGCCCGCGAGGGCCGGCTGCACATCCTGGGCGAGATGGCCAAGGCGCTGACCTCCGGCCGTGACGACGTGGCCGCGACCGCACCCCGCATCACCGTCATCAACATCCCGAAGGAGAAGATCCGCGACGTGATCGGCACCGGCGGCAAGGTGATCCGCGAGATCGTCGAGCTGACCGGCGCCAAGATCGACATCGAGGACGACGGCACGATCAAGATCTCCTCGGCCGATCCGGACAAGTCGCAGGCGGCGGTCGATCGCATCCGCGGCATCGTCGCCGAGCCGGAGGTGGGCGTCATCTACAACGGCAAGGTGGTCAAGACGGCCGACTTCGGCGCGTTCGTGAACTTCCTCGGGTCGCGCGACGGGCTGGTGCACGTCAGCGAGCTGGCCAACACGCGGGTCGCCAAGACGGCCGACGTGGTCAACGTCGGCGACGCGGTGAAGGTCAAGGTGCTGGGCTTCGACGATCGCGGCAAGGTCAAGCTGTCGATGCGGGTGGTCGACCAGGCGACCGGTGCGGACATCTCCGACACCGTCGGGCCGAAGAGTGGTGGCGGCCGTGAGGGTGGCGGCCGCGAGGGTGGTGGCCAGCGTCGCGAGCGCGAAGACGCGGCCTAAACGTCCGAAAGCCGCGCCCGGCCCCCCTTTCGGGCGGGGCCGGGCGTTGGCATATGCGTGGTTCGTGTGACAGGACGACGACGATGAAGACGATCGAGGCGATCCGCATGGGCGGGGTCGACGTCCTGCCACTGGTCGAGGGCGGCAAGGGCGTGTCGATCTCGACCGGCATCACCGCCGGCCACTGGGCCGCAACGGGCGGCGCCGGCACGTTCAGTGCCGTCAACGCCGACAGCTTCGACGCCGACGGCCATATCTTGCCGCAGACCTACCTCGGCCGCACCCGGCGCGAGCGGCACGAGGAGCTGGTCAGCTTCGCCATCCGCGGCGGCATCGAGCAGGCGCGCCGCGCATTCGATGTCGCCGCTGGCCGCGGCCGCATCCACGCGAACATCCTGTGGGAGATGGGTGGGGCCGAGCGGGTCATCACCGGCGTGCTCGAAGGCGCGAAAGGCTTGGTGCACGGCATCACCTGCGGCGCCGGCATGCCGTACCGGTTGAGCGAGATCGCGGCGCGGTTCAACGTCCACTATTACCCGATCGTCTCGTCCGCCCGCGCGTTCAACGCACTGTGGAAGCGGGCCTACTCCAAGGTTGCCGATCTGCTGGGTGGCGTCGTGTACGAAGACCCGTGGCTCGCCGGCGGCCACAACGGGCTGTCGAACGGCGAGAACCCGGCGACGCCGGAAGACCCGTTCCCGCGCGTGCTGGCGTTGCGAAAGCTGATGCGCGAGCTGGGATTGGGCGACACGCCGATCATCATGGCCGGCGGCGTCTGGTGGCTGGAGGAGTGGGAGGACTGGATCGGCAACCCGGACCTCGGGCCGATCGCGTTCCAGTTCGGGACCCGCCCGTTGCTGACCCAGGAGAGCCCGATCGGCAACGCCTGGAAGCGGCGGCTGTTGTCGCTGAAAAAAGGGGACGTGTTCCTCAACCGGTTCAGCCCGACCGGCTTCTACAGTTCGGCCGTGAACAACTCGTTCATCGAAGATCTGCGGCTGCGGAGCGAGCACCAGGTCGCCTACACCGCCGAGGCGATGGGCGACCACATCGCCGAGTACGGCGTCGGCCCGCGCAAGCGCATCGTCTACCTGACCGACCCCGATCTGCAGCGGGTGTGGCGGTGGGAGGCGGCTGGGCTGACCGAGGCGTTGCGGACGCCCGACGGCACGCTGGTGTTCGTGACACCCGACACCTCGGCGCAGATCCTGGCCGACCAGACGGCGTGCATGGGGTGCCTGACGCAGTGCCGGTTCAGCAACTGGTCGCAGCACGGGCCGGAATACACCAACGGCCGCAAGTCGGACCCGCGCAGCTTCTGCATTCAGAAGACGCTGCAGGAGATCGGTCACGGCGACGGTGAGGATGACGTGGCGGCCGACCACAACCTGATGTTCGCCGGGCATAACGCGTACCGGTTCGCAACCGACCCGTTCTACGGCAACGGCTTCGTGCCGACGGTCAAGCAGCTGATCGAGCGGGTGCTCACCGGGCGTTAACCGTCCTGCTAGGCATAGCCACGCAGGAACACGTCGACACAGCCGGCCACATAGCGGTCGATCTCATCGGCTGACGGTGGCGGCGAAAGGCCAAGCGACGTCGCCGACGTCTCAATGCTGCGGAACAGGCCAATCAAGTGGCGGGCCGCGATCATCGGTTCTGCCGCGCTGACTTCCCCGGCGGCGCAGGCGTGTGCGATCCGCTTGCCGAGGGTCTGGGCTACCCCGCGCGGGCCTGATTCCGCGAACAGCCGCGCCAGTTCCGGATGCTGAATCGCCTCGGCCGCGACCAACCGATTGAACGCGCGGGTCCGCGGATCGAGCAGGAATTTCAGCAGCCCGCAGCCAAACGCGATCAGCTCCTGCCGGAGTGGGACAGCGTCGCACCCGACAGGCGCACATGATCGCGCCAACGCCTCACTAAGTTGTTCGCCCTGTTGCTTCACCACAGCCGCGAACAGCGTCTCCTTGTCGCCGAAGTGGCCGTAGACGGTGACACGGGACACCGCCGCCGCCGCCGCCACCGCCTCGATCGTGACCGCGCTGAACCCACGCTCGAAAAACAGGTCGCGCGCGGCGCGCAGGATAGCAGCGCGCTTCTCGGGGTCCTTCGGACGCCCCGATGCGCCCCGGATTTCACCCTCATCGGTCAAATGGAGGAGGACTATCGGCAAACGCAAAAACTTCCTGGACACTGCTGTATACGAATCATATCGTATACACCGCTGTACAAGAACGACAGCGGAAGCACGGGGAGGGTGACGATGGGAATTACCGGTCGATGCGCGTGGAGCGTCGGGGCATGAGGGCGACGCTGGCGAGTACGGTCGCGATGGTCGCCATGGCGGCAGCCGGCGTGGCCCAGGCGGCACAGATTGGTTCGGTGTCGCGACTGGCGTTCGGTCCGGCCGGCGCCGATGGCACCTCGACACTGTTCGTGGCGGACTGGGCGCAGTCCACCGTCCATGCCCTGACGCTGCCGCCGGCGCGGCCAGATGCCGGCCAGCCGTTCAACGTGCGCGACCTTGATACGCCGTTGCGGGCGGCGCTTGGCACCGGCGACGTCACGCTGGAAGACATCTCGGCCCGCCCGGGGAGCGACGAGGTGTACGTCGCCGTCACCACGGGTGCCACCAAGGATGTCGCGATCGTCGCGGTGCGGGCCGACGGCAGTGTCCGGAAACTCGACCTCGGCATGCTTGCCGACACCACGGCGCCGTTGGACAACGCTCCGGACGCCGCGCTGACGTTTTGGGACAACATTCCCGGCCGCAGTTTCACCGTCACCGACATGAAGTGGCACGAGGGGAAACTTTATCTCGCGGGCCTCTCGAACCAGAGCTTCGCCTCCTCGCTGCGGATCATCCCGTACCCGTTCGGGCACGGCGCCGGGATCGCGTCGGTGGAAATGTATCACACCTCGCACAACCAGATGGAGACGCGGGCACCGATCCGCGCGATGGCGTTCACCGAGCTGGACGGCAAGCCGTTCCTGCTCGCCGCCTACCTTTGCACCCCCCTAGTGACGATCCCGCTCGAGTCGCTGCGGGACGGGGCGCACGTGACCGGCAAGACCATCGCCGAACTGGGCGACGCAGGGACGCCGGCGGACATCGTGCCGTATACGGCGATGAACTTTGCCACCGGAAAACCGGAGGCCTACGTGCTGGTCGCCAACCAGTTCCGCGAGAGCAGCATCATCCCGCTGTCGTCGGTGGCCGAGGCCAACAGGGGTCCGGGGTTCTCCAAACCCGTGCCGTTCGGCCAGGTGGTCGGCGTGCAACGGATGGGCACCGTGATGAGCACCGTCATGCGGGTCGACGACCAAGACGCGGAGTTCCTGGTGGCGTTGCGCCGAGACCTGCCCACCGGCCACGCCCAGCTGGTGTCGATCAACAAGGCGGCGACGTTCCGGCTCTCGGACTACGACGTGTCCGAGTACCTGTTTCCGGATTACCGGTACACGGCGCCGATGCAGGCGAATTTCATCAAGCCGATGCAGAATATGCTGAAGAAATCCGAAGGCTTTGCCGACCAGGTGCGGCCACGAAACGTGCACTGTCCCGTCGGGCGGCGCTCGCGGCCGGCTCCACGGTTACACTCGCAAGCATGGTCGGATGGATACGGGGAGCGCGCGCGCAGGCCGTCGGCAAGAAGGTCGACGCCTACGCCTATTCGCTCATGGCCGGCGATCCGCGCCTGACCACCTGGGTGCGACTGATCGACGCCGGCGGACAGCAGCAATATGCCCGCGCGCCGACGCCGTACACGATCTTTCCGGCCAGCGACGAGGCGTTCGCGGTGTTTCCGGACTTCATCAAGACTCTGCTCGGCTACCAGTCCTCGACCGGCACCCACAATGCCGAGGATGCGTTTCCCGACACCAGCCGCATCGTGCAACTCGTCCGCAGCCACGTCGTGCGGGGGGATGCACTATCCGGCCGACGTGATGGGCAAGCGGATCACGGTCACGACCATCGCCGGCACGCCGCTGGAGGTGGACGGCACCGACCCTGCGGCGGTGCGTCTGAGCTGGACCGCTGCCGGCAACGGCCAGCCGCTCGGCGCGCGGCTGGTGGGCGAGCCGGTGACGTGCAGCAACGCGGTCGTCTACATCGTCGACCACATCGAGCGGATGTAGCCGGTGGCCGGTCACCGCCTCTGCCAGATCGCGCGGTGGCCGGCCCTTCCGCTGGCGTGCGTGTTGGGCGCGGCCGCGCCGCCGGTCGTGGCGGTGACGCCATCCGGCGACACGGTGCCGGAGCGGCTGTTGCGGATCACGGTCACGTTCGCAGCCCCGTCTGCCGTGGCGGCACCGGAAACCGCTCTGCGTCGCGACGATGGCTCGGTCATCGGCGGCGCGTTGCTGACCCAGCCCCTTTGGTCCCCCGACCGGCGCAAGCTGACGTTGCTGCTCGCCCCCGGCCGGGTAAAGACGGGGCTGGTGGCCCACGACACCCAGGGCTGGGCGCTGGCGGCCGGCTCCGGGGTGACACTCTGGGTGCAGGGTGCTCCGGCGCACCACTGGACTGTCGTGGCAGGTGGCTGCCAGTCGTTGGCCGTGCCGGCGTGGCATATCGAACCGCCGGCGGCCGGCTCGCGTGCCCCGCTCGCCGTGTCGCTCAATGCGGCGGTGGACGGCGTTGCGGTGGGTCTTATCGCCATTGCCCAAGCGGATGGCTGGCGTGTCGCGGGCGCCGCGTCCCTCACGGACGCGGAACGACGGTGGGCGTTCGTGCCGGACACCGCCTGGGCTGCCGGCCACTACCGGCTGGTGGTGCACCCGCGCCTCGAGACACCATGCGGCGACGAGGCCGGCGACTTGTTCGAACATCCGGCCGGCTCGTCGGCCACGCCGGCCGTTGCGGCGCCCGTTTTGGATTTCGTGATCGAATAGTTCCGCTAAACATACCCATGGAGAACCTGAATGCGCCATTTGGTTTGCATTGCCTTGTACGTCATCGTTCAGGTCAGCGCCCCGGCGAAGCCGTTCCTCCAGATGGCACATCCGTAGCCGCGGCCGTCGCTTATCGGGTTGAACCGCGAAACCGCTGGTGTATCGTCGTGTCTCGAACGGGGCTGAGACAACGCGTCCCGACACGATGGGAACGTCAAGGAACACCAATGAAAAATTTCATCGCGCCAGTTCTCGCCGGAGCGCTCGTGGCGCTTGCGGCCATCGGGCCGGCCGCCGCCCAGCAAAAGAAAGAACTGGTCCTGCTGACCAACGCGTCGGCCGACTTCTGGACGATCGCGCGCCGGGGCATCGAGAAGGCCCAGAAGGAGCTGCCGCAGTATAAGATGGACATGCTGGTGCCGAGCGACTTCTCGGCCGCCGGCCAGCGTTCTGTCCTCGACACGCTGGTGGCGCGCGGCGTCTCCGGCATCTCGATCTCGGTCGTGGACGCCGCGCACTCGATCGATGAGCTGGACAACGTCGCTGCCAAGACCGTGCTGTTCACCACCGACAGCGACGCGCCGAAGTCCAAGCGGCTGGCCTACATCGGCACCGACAACTTCGCCGCCGGCGAGCAGGCGGGGGGCGAGATCAAGAAGGCGTTGCCGAACGGCGGCAAGATGATGATGTTCGTCGGCTCGCTCGACAGCGACAACGCCCGCCAGCGGGTCGACGGGATCAAGAAGGCCATCGCCGGCACCAAGATCGAGGTGATCGACGTCCGCACCGACGAGACCGACCAGGCCAAGGCGCGGCGCAACGTCGAGGACACGCTGACAAAGTACCCGAACATCGACCTGCTGGTCGGGCTGTACTCCTACAACACGCCGCAGATCTACAACGCGGTGATGGATTCCGGGAAGGCCGGCAAGGTCAAGGTCATCGGCTTCGACGAGGGCCAGCTGACGCTGAAGGGGATTTCCGAGGGCGTCATCATCTCGACCATCGTGCAGCAGCCGTACGAGTTCGGCTACCAGTCGATGATCGACCTCGACAAGGTGCTGCGCGGCGACAAGTCGTTCATGCCCGCCGACGGCAAGGTCATCGTCCCCACCCGCGTGATCGACAAGACCAACGTGGCCGACTTCATCGGCACCATGAAGCAGTTGCTGGCGAAGTAGTAGCCGCCACCGATGCCGGATACGGCGATCCTGGAGCTACGCGGGATCACCAAGTTCTACCCCGGCGTCACCGCGCTCGACGACGTGAGCCTCACCGTGCGGAGCGGTGAGGTGCTCGGGCTGGTCGGCGAGAACGGGGCCGGCAAGTCCACGCTGATGAAGATCCTGGGCGGCGTGGCCACGCCGAGCGCCGGCCACATCGTCATCGACGGTGTCGATCATGCCGCACTCGGCGTGACCCAGGCGACCCGCGCCGGCATCGCCTTCGTCCACCAGGAACTGAACCTGTTCGAGAATCTCGACGTCGCGGCCAACGTGTTCATCGGGCGCGAGGCGCTGGTCGGCGGCCCGCTGCGGCTGGTGGACGACGCGGCGCAGCACCGTCGCGTGGCGCCGTTGCTGGCCCGGCTCGGCGCCGACTTCGGCCCTGGTGCGGACGTCGCCGAGCTGTCGATCGCGCAGCGGCAACTGGTCGAGATCGCCAAGGCGCTGTCCGTCGACGCCCGCGTCATCATCATGGACGAGCCATCCTCGAGCCTCAGCCTGACCGAGAGCGACCGCCTGCTGGCCGTGGTCGCGGGCCTGAAGGCGCACGGGGTCGCGGTCATCTACATCACCCACCGGCTGTCCGAGATCATGACCTGCGCCGACCGCGTCGTATGCCTGCGCGACGGCCGCATGGTGGGCGAACTGGCGCGGTCCGAGATGTCGCACGCAGCGATGATCCGGCTGATGATCGGCCGCGATCTGAAATCGCTGTATCGGCCACCGGCCGCGGCCCCGGCTGAGGGCGGGCTCGACCTTGCGGGCGTGGTCACCTCCGCGTTCCCGGATTGCACGGTCGACCTCTCAGTCCGTCGTGGCGAGATCTTGGGCCTCGCCGGGCTGGTCGGCTGCGGCCGGACCTCGCTGGCGCGCACCGTGTTCGGTGTCGATCGGATGCTCGGCGGCGAGATCCGGGTCGCGGGACAGGCCGTGACGATCGACTCGCCACGCGCCAGCATCGCGCAGGGCGTCTACCTGGTGCCTGAGGACCGGAAGCGGTCCGGGCTGGTGCTCGAAATGCCCGTCGTGCGGAACGTGACGCTGGCCAACGTGTCGTTCTTTGCCCGGCTGTTCCTGATCGACGGCGCGGCGGAGGGCCGGGTGTCCACCGCCCAGCGCGTCCGCCTGCGGGTTCGGGCGCCGTCCGACGACACCGAGGTCGGCACCCTGTCCGGCGGCAACCAGCAAAAGGTGGTGCTGGCGAAGTGGCTGTCGATGCGGCCGCGCGTGATGATCTTCGACGAGCCGACGCGGGGCATCGACGTTGGCGCGAAAAGCGAGATCTACGAGCTGATGCGCGAACTGGCCGACAACGGGGTCGCGATCCTGATGATCTCCTCGGACATGGAGGAGGTGATCGGCGTCGCCGACCGGATCGCGGTCATGCACGAGGGACGGATGAGCGGCATCCTGGAACGCGACCAGTTCAGCGAAAGCAACGTGCTGCACCTTGCCATCGGCGAGCAAATCGGGGCGATCGGCGAGCAACCCGAGGCGGTCCACTGATGCTGGCCCGCAAGGAAACCGGGCTGCTGATCCTGATCCTGGTGATCGGGGCGGTGACGGCGGCGCTAAACCCGCTGTTCCTGTCGCCGGTCAACCTCGTGAACATGGCCAACCTCGTCGGCCTGTTCGGCATCTTCAGCATCGGCGTTGGCATGGTGATCATCACCGGCGGCATCGATCTGTCGGTCGGCTCGATGTTCGCGCTGCTGGGCGTGGTGTTCATCTACCTGCTGACCGACGCCGCGTGGCCGTGGCCGCTCGCGGTGGTGGCGGTGCTGGTCGGCGGCGTGGCGCTGGGCGCGGTGCAAGGCTTCCTGGTCACCGTGCTGCGGATGCAGCCGTTCATCGTGACGCTGTGCGGCTTGCTGATCTATCGCGGCATGGCACGATACTTCACCGCCGACGGGTCGATGGGTTTCGGCTACGGCGACGATTTCGAAACGTTGGCGAAACTCGCGTCCGGCCGGTTCTACGGCGTGCCGCACACGCTGATCCTGCTGGTGGCGATCGCGATCGTCATGTCGGTGGTGCTGCACCGCTCGGTGTACGGCCGATACCTCTACGCGGTCGGCAAGAACGAGGAGGCGGCGCGATTCTCCGGCATCCGCACCGGGGCGGTGGTGGCCGGGGCCTACATCATCTCGGGCACGCTCGCCGGCGTCTCGACGATCCTACTGGTGTTCTACACCAACTCGGTGGTGCCGTCCTCGTTCGGCAACTTCTACGAGCTGTACGCGATCGCGGCCGCCGTGCTGGGCGGCTGCTCGCTGCGCGGCGGCGAGGGCTCGATCGTCGGCATCGTGCTCGGCCAGGTGCTGCTGCAGGTGCTGCAGAACCTGGTCAACATCCTGGGCATCCCCAGCAGCCTCAACTTCGCGGTGATGGGGACGGTGATCCTGCTCGGCGTGCTGGCCGACCAGGTGATGCAGCGGCGGCGCAAGCAGGCGCTGGTGCGGCGGACGCAGGACGTGGCGCTCGGGCCGGCGCGCGTCCCGATTACGGTCAATCCACCCTGAGCCCGAGCGCTTGCGCCACCGCAGGATGCTTGATCCGCCCTGCTTGCACGTTCAGCCCCGCACCGAAATGCCGATCCTCGGCCATTGCCCGATCAGGGCCATGGTCGGCCAGGGCGATAACGTAGGGCAGGGTCGCGTTGGTCAGCGC
>JAABUX010000468.1_pt1 | contig 68991 bp, 69 predicted proteins | sample 5561851 | NCBI WGS metagenome assembly JAABUX01 (sample SAMN10711883, study PRJNA513361) | rock metagenome | isolation source: Antarctica rocks | place: Antarctica: Victoria Land, Richard Nunatak red sandstone | collected 2016-01-03
AGCAGAAGCTTTTAGACTTTATTGCCTACTACAACCGCACGATGGCTAAACCATTTTTGTGGAAGTTTGAAGGCTACCCAGAGTCTGTCTAATCTGGTGCGTTACTTCTGCCGAACTGCACTAGGTTGTTCGCATCTAGAATTACCGTGGCTCTACCTTGGCCGATGGAATCGCCGACACTGCGGCCCGTCACCAGCACCTCACCCAAGTCGTGCAAGTGATAGCTCCGCAGGACATTCTGACTCCGCTGCGACTGTACCGTTTCCGGGCGGGCCTGGACGATAAATAGTTCGTCAGTGATGCCATCCTTGGCCCACTCGATGTCCATTGGCGTATACATTCCCCGCACCTGCGAATAGTGGTCTTCAATCAGGCAAGCCCAGCGCGCTAGTTGCAGAACCTCTTCATCTTGGAGGGCGAGTTTCTGCCGTTGAATCGGGAGTACGGGAACATTTTTCGTCAATTTAGAGCCGCCAGTGTCATAGATCATTTTGAACTCTTTCGAGCCCAGTCTTTTTGCCAGAATCGGGCGAAGTCCTGGTTTTAAAGTTGGTTTAAAAACAACATATTCATCAGGATTCACGGCTCCTTGGACGATGTTTTCCCCCAAACCGTAGGCAGCTGTGATTAACGCAGCATTTTTAAAACCAGTTTCGGTGTCAATTGAGAACATTACTCCAGAGCAGGCCAAGTCGGAGCGCACCATTTTTTGGACACCCACAGAAAGGGCAACACTGAGGTGGTCAAATCCTCGGCTCTGGCGATATGAAATCGCACGGTCGGTAAATAGGGAGGCGAAGCATCTATGACAGCCATCCAACACTGCTTTGATGCCGTTAATGTTAAGGTAGCTTTCCTGCTGACCAGCAAAACTGGCATCCGGGAGGTCTTCAGCTGTAGCACTGGAGCGGACTGCTACATCTGTATCCGAGCCGTAGCGATCGCACAATACCTGGTAAGCAGTTGCGATCGCATCCTCTAGTTCTGCTGGGAATGGCGTGTGCAGAATCAAGGAGCGGGCTTGCTTTCCCCGTTGCCGCAAGTTGTTGACATCCTCTACATTCAGGTCAGAAAACAGCGATCGCAGGTTCTCTTCTAACCCAGATGCCTGGACGAAGTACCGGTAAGCTGTTGCCGTGGTACTAAACCCATTAGGAACACTAACTCCACGAGGAGCCAACTGCTGGATCATTTCTCCGAGTGAAGCATTCTTGCCACCCACCAGGGGGATATCGGCAATCCCAACTTCATCGAACCAGAGAACTAGGGATTGCTCTTTGAAGGACTGGGAAGAGTTTTCTTTAGCCGCTGTAACCATAGATACTTACTTCTAATCCTAGTCTAAGTAATTTATTGGCATTTAGCCATTAGCAAGCGTGCTAATGGCTAATAGCTTGATCGTAAATTGGTGTAAAATGCAAGCAGGGTAGGGGTTTAAATCCTTAATTAGGGATTTAAACTAGATGTAGCTTGCCAAATCCACGAGGCGATTGGTATATCCCCACTCATTATCGTAATAGGCCAGAACTTTGACGAAGTTATGGTCGAGGACACTGGTTGATTTAAGGTTAACAATCGCCGAGTGTGGGTCGCCAATGCAGTCCGAAGAGACCAGGGGCACCTCACTCACCTTAAGAATCTGCCTCATCCCATCGGCAGCATAGTGGCGGAAGGCGTCATTTACCTCATCCACCGTGACCGATTTTTCCAACACAGCGTTCAAGTCTATCACCGAGCCAGTAGGCGTTGGTACGCGCAAAGCCATGCCGTCGAGACGCCCTTTCAGTTCGGGTAATACCAAAGCCACAGCTGTGGCGGCACCGGTGGTGGTGGGGACAATATTCTGCGCCGCACTGCGACCCCGCGCCCACTCTTCTGGATGACCCATGTCTACCAGGCGTTGGTCGGCTGTGTAGGCGTGTACCGTAGTCATCAGGGCTTTCTGGATGCCGAACTCCGAGTGCAGGATTTTGGCGATGGGTGTCAGGCAGTTCGTGGTACACGAGGCAGCTGAGATCACGTTGTCTCGCTCTGGAGCGTAGGTCTCGTGATTGACCCCATACACAAAAGTCGGCACTGAAGAACCTTTGGCTGGAGCACTGATAATCACCTTTTTGGCTCCGGCTTGCAGGTGCAGTCCGGCTTTTTCGGCAGTGCGGAATACACCCGTGGACTCGATGACGACATCAATTTCCTTTTGTTTCCAGGGGAGTGCCGCCGGATCTTTCTCAGCCAGTAGGTCGATTCCCTTGTCGCCGATGAGGAATCCTTTTTCGTCATGGCCTACCTCTGTGGGGAAGCGCCCGTACACTGAGTCGTATTGCAGTAGGTAGGCGGCTAAGTCTGGCTTCAAGGCTACGTCGTTAATAGCGACGATCTCTAGGTCTGGCTTGGAATAGGCAACGCGTAAGAAAGCCCGTCCGATCCGTCCAAATCCGTTGATGGCTACTCGTTTCATTGCTGCCTCGTTTTTTAATGCGATTAACTAACTCTATAACGGCTGACTATGCCGTTATCTAGGTTAGAGAGCAATCAATCGCGCTCCAAAGCAATCGAGATCCCACGGTAAATCACGTCAAAATTGTACCACCCATCAGCTTTTGATACCGATACTTCAATTCAGCCTGCAACAGAGGCCAACTCTCCAGCGTTTCATCCCTAGCAATGACTTTTTCAGCCGCTTCCCGCGCTAACTGCAAAACTTCCTGGTCTTCCACCAAGCTCGCCAGCGTAAAATCCGGCAACCCGGATTGACGAGTGCCCATCACTTCACCAGGGCCGCGAAAGCGCATATCCATCTCCGAGATAAAAAAGCCATCTTGAGACTGTTCCAACACCTTTAGACGTTGACGAGCGGTTTCAGTCTTGGAACTGCTCATCAGGAGACAGTAGGATTTCGCGGCACCCCGACCAACGCGACCTCGGAGTTGATGCAGCTGAGATAAGCCAAAACGCTCCGCATTTTCGATCAGCATTACTGTTGCATTGGGCACGTCCACTCCCACTTCAATCACCGTGGTAGAAACCAGGATTTGGGTCTGATTATCACGGAATTGAGTAATCGCTTCATCCTTCTGTGCTGAGGTCATGCGACCGTGGAGCAGCCCCACCTGGAACTGAGGGAAAATGCTTTCCTTAAGCCGTTGATGCTCCTCAACAGCTGAGCGCACATCCAGCTTTTCCGATTCTTCAACCAGAGGCAAAACGATATAGGCTTGACGCCCTTGAGCAATTTCGCGGCGGATGAGGTCGTAAGCTTGCGGACGTTCGTTCCCCGTTAGCATCGTTGTCTGAATTGCTTGGCGTCCCGGTGGCATCTCATCAATCTGACTCACATCCAAATCTCCATGCAATGTCAGCGCTAGTGTGCGCGGAATCGGCGTCGCCGTCATTGTCAACACATGGGGAGATTCGCCTTTTTGCTGTAGGCGGGCGCGTTGTCCCACCCCAAATCGGTGCTGCTCATCAATCACCACTAAACCCAGCCGTTGGAAGTTTACTCCTGATTGAATCAGAGCATGAGTTCCCACCAACAGCGGCAGTTCACCCGTTTCCAACTGGGCATGGATTTGCCGTCGTTTTGCGGCTTTGGTCGAACCAGTTAGCAGTTCCACTGGCAGATGTAGGAGATTGAACCAGCTTACTAACTTGCGGTAGTGCTGTTCTGCCAAGACTTCTGTGGGAGTCATGAGTGCGGCTTGATAACCTGACTGAATCGCGGCTAGGATGGCAACCACGGCAACCACGGTTTTACCAGAGCCAACATCCCCTTGCACCAGACGATTCATTGGCACGGCTTTTTGTAAATCATTGAGGATGTCGTTGATCACCCGTTGTTGAGCACCAGTAAGCTGGAAGGGTAGCATCTGGTGGAACTGGTTAATTAACTGACCACTGGGAGCAAGGACGGCGCTTGTCTGAGTTTGGCGTGCTTTGTACTGTCTTTGGAGCATACCCAGCTGAAGGTAGAAAAACTCATCAAAGACGAGGCGGCGACGAGATACTTCTAGGGCGGCGCTGTCGGCAGGAAAGTGGATGGAGGCGATCGCCTCCGATAACTCAATCAACCCATACTTTTCCCGCACAGCATCTGGCAGTGGCTCTTTGAGGTGGGCAGCTGCTGGAAGAGCCGCTATCACTGCCTGTCTCACCATGTCTGCCCCAACTCCTTCCGCCAAGGCATAAACCGGCACCACCCGACCGATAGTCAGCGAATCAATTGTATCTCCTGGGTGTCCCAAAACTTCTAGTTCTGGGTCTTCCAGGGTCAGTCCATATTTGCTTTCTTTGACCAATCCCGATGCCGCCACCACTGCACCAGCTGAGTATTGGCGCTTTTGTTGTTCTTGCCAACCGCGATTTGAGTAGCGATTACCGGCGAAAAAGCGGTTGAGTCGAATTTGACCAGAGTGGTCTTTCAGCACCACCTCTAGAATGGTCAATTTAGAGTTACGCGGGCTAATAAAGCAGCTGCATCGCTTCACCGTCCCCACCAACGTCACGGTCTCTCCCGCCTCCAGCTCCCGGATATTAACTTGACGAGCATAGTCAATATGGTCGCGGGGGTAGTAAAAAAGTATGTCTCGCACAGTGGAAAGCCCGAGCCGTGCTAAATACCCGCCCCTTCTTGGCCCTATCTCCGCTAAACCACTCAGCTGTTGGTCCAGACTAGGCGCGAGCCTTCGAGTTACTTCAACTGAGTTCGACTTAATCAGAGGAGTTGTTCGTGGTGTTTTGGTTTTGTCTAACTCTCGTGGAGCCCTCTGCCCCTGGAGCCCTCTGCCCCTGGAGCCCTCTGCCTCTAGAGCCCCCTGCCCCTGGAGCCCCTCACTTAATTTTTGCAGCTGATGGAGATACCGGCGAGTTTCGGCTAACAGGTGTTGTCGCTCTTCAAGTGTCAAGTCAGGATAACTGGCAAAATGAGCCGCCGTTTCCTGCCACCGACGGCGCTCATTGGGCGGCAGGGCACCTGGGGGTTTGCCAAAACTAAGGCTGAGAAACTCACTGAAGCGGTATTGTTTCCCTACGATGTCTGTGAAGCCCCGTTCTGCCTCCACTGCCAAGGCTTTTTGCAATCGCACCCAATCTGGTGATTCAGTCGACATTTTTGAAGTGAATTCATTTTCAAAACTCATTCTTCAAACCAGCTGGAGCGCCATGCGGCTTCTGCCTGGGCAATGGCCCACTCCTGCTGCTTTTTGTGATACTCTCGCCCCAGCGAGCTCGCCCTTAATAAGAGGTTCCGAATTTTGTTGCGCCCAGTCCTCACCATCGCATCGGCAAACTCAATTTCAGATAGCCGCAAGTGAATGGCGATGATTTGTGTCACGGTAGAGTCTTCCGACTCTTCATTCTCATTCTCAATCAACAAGTTTAGTAGGTTGGGTGGCCCAGCCGTTGATTCGGCAGAGGTTTCTGATTTCGCGGCAGCTTCTAGGAGTGGTTCTGGCAATTTCTTGGGTAATATTCCAGCCTGCTGCAATAAGCGATTAGTGTCGCGGGAGAGGGTTTTCAGCGTCTGAGCGATCGCCAATTCCAGATTCTGTTGCCACTGAGCCAGGAACCCAGGGTTAGAAAGGTGAGGGGGTGAGGGGGTGAGATCAGGATCGTCTTCTCCCTGGCTCCCCATTTCCCTGGGTTCCCATCGCCCTGGGTTCCCATCTTCCGTCTTAGTATGAGCTAACAACTGGTCAACTCCGTGTTGACCCAACTTCCGAATAGCTTGCTGCAATTGCTGCCGCTGAGTGAAAGACAAACTCCGAAAGGCATCGGGATACCCTTGGGTACACAGATGGTAACTCGCCAGAATCAGCTGCTGCCGCACGGCTTGCCCCAAGGTAGTTAGATAACTGCCGTAGGCGCTGCGAAGTTCTGCCGCGATCGCGCTTGACGCCTCTAATAGCGCGGCAATATCCTGCTCTATTCGCTCAACTGCTCTGGCCATAGCCTCCCTGATTTCACCCAGCTAGACTTTCCGGGCGTACCGCTGTATTCCCCTAGGATAGCGACTCAAAAGAAATACAGTTTATAGGGAGGACTCCTGCCCCCCCTGCGTCATTCTCTCTTTAATTTAGCTCTCTTGCTTTTCTATCCCTTCGCCCAACACAAACCGGACGAAACGACGGACTTGGATGTTTTCACCCAGTTGCGTGATCGCTTGCTTTACCAGTTCTTCAACCGAGATGTTTTGATCGCGAATGTAAGGTTGGTCCATCAAAGACATTTCTTTGAGGCGTTTTTCAATCCGACCTTGGACAATCTTTTCTTTGATATTCTCTGGCTTGCCTGCTAAGTCATCTTTCCCCATTTCAATTGCCTTTTCCTTCTCGGCAATTTCGGTTGGGATGTCGCTTACGTTCACATACTCCACGTTAGGACAAGCCGCGATCTGCATCGCGATGTTCCGCACCAAGGTTGGAAACGCTTCGTTACGAGCGACAAAGTCAGTTTCGCAGTTTACTTCCACGAGAACGCCAATCCGACCGCCAGTATGGATATAACTATCCACTAGCCCTTCTGCTGCCACTCGTCCTGCTTTTTTCCCAGCAGAGGCAAGGCCCTTTTGCCGTAGCCATTCAATGGCTTTTTCCTTTTCACCGCCGGTTTCTTGGAGCGCCTTTTTGCAGTCCATCATGCCAGCGCCGGTTCTTTCGCGTAGCTCTTTGACGTCTGTTGCAGGTATATCTGCCATCTTGCCTTAATTCCTACTTCACTGACATTTCTAATCGCCGTTATTGCTCAATCCTAAGTATTCCTATTTTACTTAGGATTTGACTATAAGAGTCCTATTCCTCGGTTTCCTCCTCTTCCTCGTCGGGGATCATCGCCTCGGTATATTCACTCTCCTCGTAATCGAGGTCTTCTTCTCCACCCTCGTAATCTTCGTAGTCTTCTTCAGCTTCTAGCTGACCATGACGCCCTTCGTAAATGGCGTCGGCCAATTTGCCCACTATCAGCTTAATCGACCGGATGGCGTCGTCATTCGCTGGGATGGGAATATCAACTACATCCGGGTCGCAGTTCGTATCCAGCATGGAGACAATTTCAATCCCCAGTTTTTGACATTCTTGAACCGCGTTATACTCCCGCTTTTGATCTACAATCACCACTACATCGGGGACTTTCCGCATCGATTTAATGCCGCCTAGGTATTTTTGCAGTTTCCCCATCTCCCGGCGCAACATCGAGGCTTCTTTTTTCGGCAACAAATCGAGTGCCCCGCTTTCTTCCCGACGCTCTAATTCTTTCAGCCGATCTACCCGCGTTTTGATGGTTGCCCAGTTGGTGAGCATTCCGCCTAACCAGCGTTGGTTGATGTAGTGGCCCCCACAACGGGCGGCTTCTTGCGCTATAATTCCAGCGGCTTGCCGCTTAGTGCCGACGAAGAGGAATTTCTTCCCTTGCTCAGCAGCGGAGCGCATATAGTTATAAGCATCATCCATCAACTGGGCAGTCTGCACCAAGTCGATGATATGAACTCCGTTGCGGGAGGTGTAGATATAGGGAGACATTTTGGGGTTCCATCGGCGGGTTTGATGCCCGAAATGAACTCCTGCCTCCATCATCTGAGCCAATGAAACAACTGGCATATTTTTTTGAACTCCTGATTCGGGTTAATCCTCCATCCAGGTGTATTTCTAGGATTCTCAAGCCCCTAGAAACACCCGATCTCCTAGATGTGCGAATTTAGACAACTCTACTAGCATATCATATTTATGCTGGCTTTGACGGGGACGCCTGCCGCATCTGGGTGTAAGCAGCATAAACTCCGCGAACGTTGTACCAATTGAGAAAAATCCGGGCTATTTCTAGAGCCAACTGGGGTTTGCCTTGATTAATCAGCCATTGCAGGAAGGGAGCCATTGTGCGTTCGTTGAGGCTTCCGCCCAGCGAGAGGAGTCCCCAGAGTAGCCGGTGAATCCAGGTCATCTGAATCATCATCCTCACTTCCCAGCTAGGATGTTTTTGATAGAACACGACACCCATGTGGCCCCGTTGAATTTCTTTGTCAATCATATTGGGAATTTGCTCTAAGGCAAAGGGTGGATGCCAGTGGTAGCCAACCGCTGCTGGACACTTAATCAGTTTCAAGCCCAGATGTTTCAACCGGACGCCCAGTTCTAGGTCTTCCCAGCCATAAAGTTGAAAGCGGGTGTCAAATAATCCGGCTTTCTCCAACCAGTGGCGAGCGATCGCCACATTCCCCGTGGCAAAATAAGCCGCTGAAAAATCCGTTAGTTTGTACGGTTCAGCTGTTGGGTTGTCAAAATTGCAGGTGTTGATCACCCAACCGTAGGTAAAGATGCGATCGCTCCCGTAAGCCAGATGTCCCTGAGTCAGCCCATCTGTATGTGCTTGAAGGAAATGCTCTGTGACCACTAAATCACTATCAATAAAGATGATCGTGTCCCCTATGGAGCTCTCTACCCCCAGATTCCGGGCAGCAGCTGGTCCCTGGTGGTCTTGCGCGAGCGATCGCACATGGGGAAACTCAGCTGCATTTTCCTCCAACCATGCCAACGTGCCATCCGTCGAACCATCATCTACCAAAACAATTTCGTAGCCGAAGAGGCTACCATCAGCCAACTGCTGGCGTTCCAGCGCTCTGAGGCATTTTTCCAGAATCGGCTGGCGATTATAAGTTGGAATGACAATGCTGAAAAACACCGTTTCCCCTGTAAAACCATTTTTTTAGTATCGCTCAGCTGCCGACCCCTGGCTTGAACTCAATAGCAATCCTGATCTGATTCTAAGTATTAATACTCAGCCTAGTTGGATGTCTTCCAGCTGGTCATGAGCGAAAGGAATATAAATCTGTGCCATTCCTGACAGAATTGATGTGAATTAGTTGGATAATTTGGAATGATTAGTGTTTGGCTGGATTGAGATCTTAATGGGTCGTGCTACCAAAGTTTTGCTGGCATATTCAGCGTTTTGAGAGAAAAGGTGGGAATGAAAGTTCAAGATTTGAAAGGAAAAACTATTGCATTTGCTGGCTCTGGTGGCCTTGATAGCTGCACAATAACTCGTTGGCTTACAGATAAGGAAGTACGGGTCGTGTGTTTTACAGCCGACTTGGGGCAACCTGATGAAGAGGATACGGAAGCAATCCGCCAACGTATGCTCTCATCTGGGGCAGCAGATTTTGTATTGTTACCTGCTCGAGATGCCCTAGCGGAAGCTGGTCTTAGCGTCATTCAATCTCAAGCCTGCTATGAAGGACGCTACTGGAATACAACAGGAATCGCTAGATGTGTACTCGCGAAAGCCATGATCCTAGAGATGCAAAAAAGGGGGCTGTCTATCCTCAGCCACGGAGCAACAGGACGTGGCAACGATCAAGTCCGTTTTCAACTGATCACTAACATGCTCGCTCCGGATTTTGAGGTGTATGCTCCCTGGCGTGACGAGGAATTTATCGAGCGTTTTCCTGGTCGTAGCGAAATGATAGATTTTTGTAAAGAATCTGGACTGCCAATCACTGCTACGAAAGATAAACCTTACTCCACCGATGCGAATCTGCTTGGCCTCACCCACGAATCCGGCCTACTTGAATCACTGACAACTCCTGCTTATTTTGTTAAGCCGGTGATGGGTTGCTACCCCTTCGACGCCCCAGCCGAACCGGAAGAGTTCACCGTACACTTTGAGCAGGGACGCCCGATTTCGCTCAATGGCAATTCTGTGAGCTTAGTTGAGGCAATTGTTCAGGCCAATGCCATTGGCGGACGTTATGGCATTGGGATCGGCACTCATTTAGTAGAAAATCGCTTCGTGGGGGTTAAGTCACGGGGTATTTATGAAAGCCCAGGTATAGAAATACTTGGCACCTGTTATGGGTTGTTGCTACAACTCATTTTGGATCGCCGTGCCCGTGAGTTCTTTGAAGAGCTATCCCAGTTAATTAGCAAGCAGATTTATCAGGGTTATTGGTTTGACCTCGCCACTCAGATGGCTCAAAAAGCCATCCAAACCACAGCGGAGCTAGCGACAGGAACGATTGTCGTTTCCCTTTATAAAGGAAATATCTCCTTTGTCTCGGCGAGCAATGTGCCTCATTCCCTATATTCTGAAGAAAATGCTTCTATGGAAGGGGTGGGTAATTATAATCATGTTGACTCGGAGGGATTATTACGTGTGCTTGGTGTAAGCGCACGCGTACTGGCGAAAAGCGGTCAAATTAAGGGATAACCCCGACAACGGAAACCCCCTGCAAAGAGCACCCTACCTAGTTGAAGTTGAGAGCCCCCGATTTATAATCGGGGGGACACCAGTTCCCTACTGCTGGGAAACCCTCCTTCTAACCCTTGCTAGTTAAAACTCCTGGGCTTACAGCCGGAGCCGTCGTGGATCAGTACGTCAACTGCTCTGTTCTACTCCTCTCCTGCTGAGCGCTTGACCTGGCGTGCCTCCAACCAGAGGGGCACTACAATCCAGGCAATCACGACCAACAACGCCACGATGCCAAATTGAGCCAACCCACCCACCAATTGCTCTAAGGGTACAATGCGTCCCACAAAGAAAGCCAAAGTTAGCATCACGGTGGCCCAAACCGTTGCCCCTGCCAGGTTGTACAAAAAGAATTTTCCGTAGGACATTTCGGCTATGCCAGCTAGCGGCCCGGCAAAAATTCGCAGTAGCGCGATAAAGCGACCAAAGAATACAGCTTTTGCAGCGTTCTGAGTAAATTGGTCTTTAACTTTCACCAGTCGCTCTTCGGGGATACGGAAGAAGCGACCGAGTCGGAGCATAAACGGCCAGCCAGCATATCTACCAATCCAATAGCCGCAGGTGCCGCCTATAACTGCACCCAGAATGGTGCTACTGAGAACTAGCCAGTAATTCAGTTCACCACTGCCAGCGAGAAACCCTCCTACCACGGTCACAGTTTCACCAGGGAGGGGAAGGCCAAGATTTTCTAGCAGAATTGCCCCAAAAACTGCCCAGTAACCGTATTCATGGGCAAATTGTTGGAGTGTTTCCAGTGATATAAAGTCAAGCGACATTATAGGATTTACAATATTTTACCTTTCCTTTATCTTGGCCTGATTTTGGGAAGGGTGTCAACTTTCAGCCGCTTTACAAAAACTTCATAAACAAGAGTCATTAATAAAGATTTAGTAAAGGCAGATGAAACTCCTGAAATTATCCCGGCACTCTGCCTATATTAAGGAAATTAAAGCGAAATTATACGGCAAAAATACCTATTTTACTTTTGATGCCCAGCCATCTGGGTAGAGCTGCTTTATTACAGTCTCGAAAGTGAACTGGTAAAAATAGCCAGGTTTCCCTTACTCCTGTTAAATGTCTCAACTACCCGGTGAAAAGTATGACTCTCACACAAGAATGTCAACTGATTGTGCTTAAGCCCCAGGGACGCTTAGACTTGCAGGGTGGTAAGGCCTTGGGTCAACAGCTAGCCAACTTGGTGCCCCAGCGCCACGATCTGTGGGTGATTGATCTAGCCCAAGTCGATTTCATGGATAGTTCTGGCTTAGTCGCCCTGGTGACGGGGCTAAAGGCGGCACGTCAAAGTGGCTGTAGATTGGTACTTTGCAACGTGCAACCCCCTGTCCGGTTAATCTTTGAACTCACTCAACTGGATTCAGTATTTGAAATTTTTGATAGTTACGACGCCGTCTTGACAACGGTTAACGCTCTGGTCTAGCCACCTCTCTCATTACGAGAATGTCCCGTCGGCAAGTGATGATGGGATGATGGCAAGGTCAAGAACCGGCAGACCTGTTAGGCAATACCAATGGCAGGTGAATAAATCTGGCTCTTGGACGCCCAAGCTAGCGATCGCAGGCGCAGCGGGAAACGGCCAGAGCCGGTCAAAGCAAATGCCTGAGTCAAGAAATCCGAACTGCACCAAGTAAGTAGCTGGTGGCGCTGATAGCAATTGCAGTAGACAGCGCCCCATTTGGTAAAGTTGCTGCCTGCTACCGTCTGATAAATGGAACGGTTGGTAGTAACTTAAGTCAGACAAGGATAAATCCTCTGGCAGTTGTTTCCCTTTCAAGTCTATCGCGTGCACGGGATAGGTTAATTCGGAATTTGAATTTGATTGCCCCCTCTCCTCTGACGGCAGTTGTAACCCAATTACCTCGCCGTAAAGTGTACCTTTCGCCGTAAGTACTATCGGGAGCCAGAAACACCCGTTAGCGATCGCTATTCCGTGCTGTTGCGCTCGCTGACGTAAACCAGTAACATCTCGGCAAGCCTTGTAGACTGCCAAAGCTTGAAACGGCATATCCGGCAGATTCAGCGTCAAAGGGCAGAGAACAAAGTCGTTTGAGGCTAAGTCTTCAAAAGCGCTGGGTTTTGACTCTAAGTCGACCCCAATCGTGTGTTGAAGTGAATTTGCTGCAACCACTTCCACTGTTGAGTGTGGGTAGGCAGAGGTGATAATTGCATGTTTTTGGGCAGATAGCATGCGTTCAGTCAGGGATTCCGCCATCTCTTCGCCACTAGCCTCAACCACAATTAAAATCTTAGGCATTCCCGAAGCTCACAATATTGATTTGACTGAAGAGGACTCTTGGGTTGGGGAGACCCTTGTCCCCTTGTCCCCTTGTCCCCTTGTCCCCTTGTCCTTACTCCTCCGACTCCGACTCTGGCGCTGCTTCCGTTTCCTCTGACTCTGGCATTGCTTCCGGGACTTCCTGCTTGATTGTCAAGTAACGCATCACCTCCTCGCTCAATCGCATTGCCCGTTCTAAGGGTGCTATGAGCGTAGGGGGACCTTGATAGTTCATTTGGATATAGATGCCGTCCCGCTGCCTGTTAATTTCATAGGCGAGGCGACGCTTGCCGCGATGCTGAATTGTGAGCTGTTCGGCTCCTTGTTCCCGGATGAGGTTCTGATATTTGTTAACCGCCTGCTCTACCTGTTCTTCTCCTAGATCAGGCCTCAATATGTACATTGTTTCGTAAACTGTCTGCATGGTTATAGTCTCCTTATGGACAAAATGGCTGCTTCAGGTAAAGTGGCATAGCGTATTGCAAATCAACTTTATGCAGAAGCAACAAGGAATTACAATTCTAGCAGTCTGCTATCTTACATAGTTGACACAACCGACGGAAGATAGCCGTGGGATTACAGGTATCTGCTAACTTATGGCGCAACGCTACATTCGAGTTCAAAATCAAGAGGGACGGATTTACTACGGTTTACTGCAACCTAGCCAAAGCATTCAGGTGCTAGATGCTCCGCCTTGGTTGCAAGGGCAACCCACGCATTTGCAGTTAGAACCAGACAGTTACCAGATCCTTTCCCCCTGCGCTCCCTCCAAAATTGTGGCAGTGGGGAAAAATTATGTAGACCATGCCGCTGAAATGGGAACTTCAGTGCCTAAAGAGCCACTGATTTTCCTCAAGCCGCCTACAACTGTTATTGCCACTGGCACAGAAATTGAGTATCCGCCCCAATCGCAGCGGGTAGACTACGAGGGCGAGTTAGCGCTGGTAATTGGCGATCGCACCTTTGACTGTACGCTGCAACAAGCGCAGGCGAAAATTTGGGGGTACACTATTGCCAATGATGTCACGGCGCGGGATCTACAACAGCGGGATGGTCAATGGACACGAGCCAAGGGGTTTAATACCTTCTGTCCCTTAGGACCGTGGATTGTGCGGGAATTAAATCCGGGGGCGCGGTTGCAGACTTTTTTAAATGATCATGCCGAACCTGTGCAATCTACCTGTATCGATCAGATGGTGTTTCCGCCAGATTTTTTAGTTTCCTATATCAGTCAGGTGATGACGCTGCTGCCAGGGGATGTCGTGTTGACTGGGACGCCCTCGGGGATAGGACCCTTGAATCTGGGGGATCGCGTAGTAGTCGCAATTGAAGGCATTGGTCGCCTTGAAAACACCATTACTGCACGGCAACCAGTAGTAAATGATGCCAGTGAGGATTAACGTACTTGCGTATATACCGCCTCAGAAATCGCGGGGATTTCGGCGTAACGCCCCAGCAGCGACTGAACAACGGCATAAACAACCGCGGCTAGGATGCCCAGAAAAATAGTGCTGCTTACAGTTTCGATCGCAAAGGCGCTACCAGGAATAGGAGTCAAAATTTGCACAATTATGCTACCTAGAAACAGAACGATGTCCAAAAGGATTGCTTGCATCGTGTTGAAACGAATGAAGTGACTTATTTTTTCGTTTCTGACCACCAATAAAAACAAGGCAAAGAAAACAATTAGTCCGACAAACGGGGTGTTGTAGATTTGCACCAAGGGGAAAAGCGGCACAAAAACTAATGCTAGAGCAGGAAACTGCCTAAACAAAAATCCGCCGAAGACTATCCCCTCAGCTAGGGGAAGCAAATAAGGCAGGCAAGCCAAAGTCCGGTCTTTAAATGTCGTAGACCCCCGCCAACTCATCGCGCGTTCTCCCAATAGTTGCAAAGTTTTTTCTCCTATGCTCAGGATAGCGCAGTTTCAGAGGGGTCAGGAATCAGGGGGAGCCAGTGAATGTGCGGATTTTCCCCTGAAGAAAGATCCCCTTTGATCTTTTATTCAATTTTGGCAATGCGGAAGCCCATCTGACACTGATATTGATCTGGCTCAGCGAGCGTGAGTTTGCGAATGGCTTGACCGCAGCGAAGTTGACCTTGACTCCAGCGGGGTTGACCACTTTGATTTGCAAGTAAACACGATTGGCAAACGTGCTGAGGGGCAAGGATCTGCTCATCCATTAAAATCACTAACATCCAATCGGAGCCTTTACATACCCAGTTTACTTGAGTTAATTTTAGGTTAAGAATTTGGGAAGATTATCAGAATTCACACAGCGATTAAGTATTAAGCATTGGAATCGCAAAATGCTGGAATTGAAAAACAGCGTTATCATAATCACCAAAACCAAGCTTGCTCTTGGCTACGACAGACAGCAATAGACTTCGCAGCAGTTGTCGACTGCTTTTTGCCTGCCGATAGAAACCGTTCTGAAATTTTCTAAGGATAGCTGCAGTGAATCGGACTAACTCAGACTTTCTCGCCGCCTGTGACCCTATAGTTGCGGATTTGATCCAGGAAGAACTCCAGCGCCAACGCGACCACCTGGAGTTGATTGCGAGTGAAAATTTTACCTCTGCTGCGGTGCTCGCTGCCCAAGGCTCGGTGCTGACAAATAAGTATGCCGAAGGATTGCCAGGTAAGCGCTACTACGGCGGGTGTGAGTATGTAGACAAAATTGAGCAACTGGCGATTGACCGCGCTAAGCAACTGTTTGGTGCCGCGCATGTGAATGTGCAACCTCATTCGGGAGCGCAGGCAAATTTTGCAGTATTTCTGACGCTGCTGGAGCCTGGGGACACGTTTATGGGAATGGATTTGTCTCACGGAGGACACCTAACCCACGGTTCACCAGTGAATGTGTCGGGGAAGTGGTTCAAAGTTTGTCACTACGGCGTAAGTCCAGAAACTGAGCAACTCGACTATGACCAGATTCGGGAGTTGGCGCTGCAACACCGTCCCAAGCTGCTAATTTGCGGTTATTCTGCTTATTCGCGCGTGATTGATTTTGCCAAATTCCGCAGCATAGCAGATGAAATTGGTGCCTACCTGTTAGCTGACATTGCCCACATTGCCGGTCTAGTTGCCACTGATCTTCACCCCAGCCCCATCCCCCACTGCGATGTGGTGACGACAACCACCCACAAAACGTTGCGCGGCCCCAGGGGTGGTTTGATCATGACCCGCGACCCGGAACTCGGTAAGAAGCTGGATAAAGCTGTTTTCCCTGGCAGTCAGGGCGGACCGCTAGAACACGTCATCGCCGGGAAGGCAGTAGCTTTTGGTGAAGCAATGACACCAGAGTTTAAAACATATTCTGCTCAAGTAATTGAAAATGCTCGCGTCTTGTCAACCCAGCTGCAAAAAAGAGACTTCAAGATTGTTTCGAATGGAACCGAAAATCATTTGCTGCTCGTCGATCTGCGCTGCATCGGTATGACAGGCAAGCAGGCGGATCAACTGGTAAGCGGTGTCAAAATTACTGCAAACAAGAATACAGTTCCCTTTGATCCGGAGTCGCCGTTTGTCACTAGTGGTTTAAGACTGGGTTCACCAGCAATGACCACGCGGGGAATGGGTGGGGCTGAGTTTACGGAGATTGCCAATATTATTGCCGATCGCCTGCTGAATCCGGAAGATGAGTCAGTGGCAAAGGATTGTCGGCGACGGGTGGCTCAGTTGTGCGATCGCTTCCCCTTGTACCCTCACCTGACGATTCCTGTACCAGCGTTGGCTTGAGGAAGACGGTTGAGATTTATTTGCTGAGTTCGGTCTGAAATGTAGTAAATGTAGGTAGACTTTGCCTAAGACCAATTTGTGTCAGCTACTCTTGCAACCTACTTACTTTTCAGATGCCTGAGTATCATCTGATTGCCTTTCTCGTAGCTACCGTCGTCGTCCTCTGGACTACGCCCGTTGTCAAAACCATTGGCATCAGGAGCGGACGCGTAGATAGACCCAATGGACGAAAAATTCACCAGCGCCCCATGGTGCGCCTGGGAGGAGTTTCGATCTTCGGCGGCACCTTGATTGCCCTGCTGATCGTCTGGTGGTCCGGCGGATTCGGGATTCTACCGAGTGCGAAAGAGTGGGAGGTGTGGGGTGTCACCCTGGGTGGTGTTGCCTTCTTCCTGATTGGCTTAGCAGACGACCTGTTTAACTTGTCCCCGTTCGTTCGCCTGCTGATGCAAGTCATTGTTGCGGGTCTAGCCTGGGGGGTGGGCGTCCGCATTGACTTTCTCAGCGTGCCCACAGGTGGGCTGGTTGATATTGTTGGCTGGCTGAGCCTACCGATTACAGTCGTCTGGCTCGTGGGCATGGCGAATGCTATTAACTGGATTGACGGTCTGGATGGTTTAGCTGCTGGGGTGTCTGGAATTGCTGCCGTGGTTATGCTGATTGTGGCGCTGTTTATGCACCAACCGGCGGCAGCGCTGATTGCCGCCGCCTTGGCTGGTGGAGCACTGGGATTTCTGCGCTATAACTTCAACCCTGCCCAAATCTTCATGGGAGACGGCGGGGCTTATTTTATGGGCTTCACCTTGGCAGGTGTTGGTGTAATTGGCCTGGTGAAGGGCACAGCAGTCACAGCAGTGCTACTGCCTTACTTGATTCTGGCTGTGCCGATTTTAGATATGTCGGCGGTCATTCTGGTGCGACTATGCCACGGCAAATTGCCTTGGGTCGCCGATAAACGCCATTTGCATCACCGCCTGCTAAGGGCTGGTCTGTCGCAACGACTCGCGGTTTTGTTCATTTACTCCTTGACGCTGTGGGTCGGGAGTTTGGCACTGGCTTTTGCTGGGATACCCAGCAGCACTGCTTACACCTTTGGTGCGACTTTGTTACTGATCTACACCAGCTGGCAAGTTTGGAAGCACACTCGCCAATGAATAGGAGTAAATTTTGGATTTTGGATAATGGACTTGAAGTTGAATCTTTAATCTAAAATTCAGATGAGTGCTGAAATTATTTGTGTCGGTACCGAACTGCTGCTGGGAAATATCCTCAATAGAAATGCTCAATTTCTGGCCCAGCAGTTAGCCCAGCTGGGTATTCCTCACTACTACCAAACCGTGGTAGGGGATAACCAGGCGCGGCTCAAGCGGGTCATTGGCATTGCCATTGAGCGCTCTCAAATTCTCATTTTTACTGGCGGTCTTGGCCCCACGCCCGATGACCTCACTACTGAAACACTAGCTGACTTTTTTGGTGTCCCCCTGCTAGAACGCCCCGAAATTCTGGAAGACATCGCCCTTAAATACGCCCAGCGGCGTCGAGAAATGACGCCTAGCAATCGTAAGCAAGCCTTGATTCCGGCAGGAGCAGAAGTTTTACCCAACCCAGCTGGAACAGCGCCTGGTATAATATGGCAACCCCGTCCTGGGTTAAAAATTCTCACCTTCCCCGGTGTTCCCGCTGAAATGCAGCGGATGTGGCAAGAAACAGCGGTACCCTATCTCAAAAGCCAAGGCGAGGGCAAAGAAATCATTTACAGTCGGACGTTAAAGTTTTGGGGTATTGCTGAATCTGCTCTGGCTGAAAAGGTAGCTCCCTTTCTGAAACAGTCAAACCCAACTGTGGCGACCTATGCGAATCAGGGGGAAGTGAAGCTGCGAATCACAGCCATTGCTGGGTCAGAAGCAGAAGCACAGCAGCAGATAATGCCTGTGGAAGAAGAGCTGAAAAAAATTGGGGGGATGGACTATTTCGGTGCCGACGACGACACCCTGGCTTCAGTAGTAGGCCAGATGTTGCTTGCTGCGGGTGAAACGCTGAGTGTAGCTGAATCCTGCACTGGAGGTGGACTGGGGCAAATGCTGACCAATGTTGCCGGTAGTTCGAAGTACTTTCTGGGTGGGGTGATTTCTTATGACAACCAAGTGAAAATTTCTCTTTTGGGCGTCAATCCAGAAGCCTTAGCCCAGATTGGTGCGGTGAGTCCTACTGTGGCAGAGCAGATGGCATCTGGGGTGCTAGAGCGCCTCTCTACTACATGGGGAGTGAGTATCACTGGCATTGCTGGACCGGACGGTGGTACCGCTACTAAACCGGTGGGCTTGGTCTACATTGGTTTGGCACATTCCTCCAGCGTTGAGAGTTTTGAACATCGGTTTGGTCAGGCGCGAGACCGCTCTTTAATCCGCCACATCAGCTCCTGTACAGCTCTCGACCACATGCGGCGAAAACTGTTGACCAGATCTAATTGGCTTCCACACAACTCATACCCCTCTTAAGTAAGATGAACCTGATATTGTTTGGTGTGATACGCTTAAGATTATAAGAAATTATTACCCAGACTTTGGGTCTGAGGCTTGCCTCAAGCAGCTGATGTCATGCCAAAATATCGAGTGTGTCATCCTAGTTGTCCCCTAGGGATCTGTACACCTTCCCCGTAGACTCGCCGCACCCGTTGCCATCGGGTTTAGGTGAAGGGTATTGGAAAACCAAGATCGTATTGTAGGAGCCACCGGTTCAATGGACTACGTAGAAAAGGTACTGGAAAAGCTAAAGGAATGGGCACGCAAGCTGATTGAAACCTTGCTAGGTCCGGAGGTTGAGCCGGAACCAGAACTGATTCCCATTCCGGTTAATGAGCGATCGCGCCGTCGTCGCTAGTCTGCTGACATAGGCTGAGGAGAATTGTTGCGATTGCTTAGCATTCTGGTACTGCATGGGCCAAACTTGAACTTACTGGGACAGCGAGAACCAGGAATTTATGGCTCGGTGACGTTGGCTCAGATTAACCGCCTGTTAGAAGAGGAAGGACAAAAGCTAGAGGCAAAGGTTTCGACCCTGCAGTCGAATCATGAAGGGATTTTGGTCGATGCCATTCATGCGGCTGGGAGCGAGCACCAGGGAATTTTGATTAACGCTGGGGCGTACACACATACAAGTGTGGCACTCCGGGATGCGATCGCAGCTGTTAAACTTCCCACCGTTGAAGTCCATCTCAGCAACATTTACCAGCGCGAAGCTTTCCGACATCATTCTTTCATTGCACCTGTTGCGATTGGGCAAATTAGTGGTTTTGGTGCACAAAGTTATCTGCTGGGATTACAGGCGCTGGTTAATTGTCTGAGGCAGAATCCTGACGGCGAATAGTCTCCAAACGCGCCTCATCAATATTCATGCGCTACTCTCTCTTGACTCGGTTTCGAGGCTGCTTCTTGGGGTCAGTACTGGGAGAAAATTTCGGTTGTGATGGCTTCAAGCAGTCTCAGCAGTCCACTAACTGGGGAAGTATAACAGTTATTACTGCCCAAAGCTTGATTAAGTGTGGCTGCTTAGATTTAAAAGCTCTGCTTTCTTCTCTCCCCCTCTCCTCATCCCCTGCTCTCCCCATCCCATCTTTAGGAGCGATTATGGCAACGCTGCCGGTCGCGCTATTTTACCACGACAATGAAATTAAACTGCGACAAAATTTGCTTTCTGTGGTAAATATTTGGCAGCATGACCCAGTAAGTCGGGATGGTGCTTTAGCAGTGGGGTACGCCCTACTTCAGTCACTTACGGAAATCAACCCAGCTGCTCTGATTCCCCAAACGATAGACTTTCTTGGAGACTCGCAAAGTTTACTTGGACAACATCTGGCACAAGTCCAAACATTGTTAGAGCAAGGAGCTGGGTTAGAAAGGGCTGTAACCCACCTGGCGAGAGATTCCCAGCCTAGTACCCCTATTGCCTTGGCATTTTACTGTTTCCTGAGTACCCTGGAAGACTTTCGCCTGTCAATTTTGCGGGCGGCTCGTACAGGATACCACTTACAGGTTAGTGCCATTACCGGTGCTTTGTCAGGAGCATATAATAGCACATCTGGGATTCCCGCTACTCTGCGAATGGCGCTATCCCGACCAGACAATAAGCCTATGGCAGCATGGGGAATGACAACTGAAGCAGAAATGCTAGAATTATCAGATTGCCTGCTTGCAGTTTGGTCAGGGGTGTACGATCAGGCAACATATACCGATGGAGTGATGCCAGCAGCTGCGATCGCTGCCCCTGGGGTGATTCGACAGCAATGAAGCGGAACGCGCCATGGAAGAATTAAACCCGCTTAATCTGCCGAAATAGATAAGCGGATTTAGTAACAGGTTGTAATGTTAATAAAAAGTCAATTTCGGAAACCTAGTTTGTAGGTAGCGATTGTGGCAAACCAGACTCAACTGGCTCAAGCCGATGCCTGTACTGTGCTCGCCAGCCGCTTACTGCGGTCATAGGTAATGAAAATGCTTTTATCCTTTGGGTCCATGACGCAGCAGCTCAATCACTGGCGACGACGGCACCATCTGCTACGCCGCATTTTTTCTTCAAAACCGTCGGTAGGCGCTCACCCAAATGTTCTCGCAGTTTGCTCCGAACCGCAAGGGCAAATTTCTATGCCCTCGCCACCGCATTTGCGTAGCGTCTGTGCAAAAGAAGTCCGGCGTATCCGCAAAAGCCGTTCCTTAGCTGTTTTTGCCATAGCCGTGGTGTCCCTGACGGGCGTTCTAGGGCAGCACTTCTACAATCAGCCCAAGCTGGACGTGAATACCATTGCTCCAGAGACGATAAAAGCTCCCTTTACCGCTCGCGTCGAAGATACTAAAAGCACAGAAGCCAACAGGAAAGCAGCCCTTAAAGGCTCCCTCCCAGTTTTGATGCTAGATCTTGCAGTCAATCAACAAATCGACCAAGATCTGCAAAAAGCACTAGCTATGGGTAACGAACTGCGGCAAATGGCGGGGCCTTTTCCCTTTGCTGAGACTTACATCCTGTCTACTTCCACCCAGCTGTATCTGCGCGAATGCCCGGAGTTAGAATGGCTTGCAGTCTTAGCCGCAGTCCACACCGAAACCCATGACTCAGAAGTCAGAAATCACAAGACGAAATCAATCCATCCTACCGCAAAGGGCAGGGAAAACGCCACTTTACCAGAGGTCGTGGCGGAACTGCAAGCCTACCGCTTGAAGACTTCCACCCAAAAATTTTCCGCCCTTATTGCCACCATTTCTCAAGTTCGGCAGCGATACTCCCAAGCATTAAGCAAACTCTCAATGCCAGAGGTTTTAAAAGCTGAAACCGTATACAAACCATCGCTACTGGAATTGTCAGACGCCGATTGGCGCTCAACGCAAATAGGCGTCCCCAACAGTGAACGGCGCATTCTCGCCCAAGGTATTTCGCCCGGACTACCGCCAAAGATTATGCAAGAGGCGGTAAGCCTACAAGTAAAAATGCTGGTACCTTACTCGGCAGAGAAAATCGCAACTCAGCTGTTGCTGAATGTGTTGCAGCCGAATCTCAAGGAAGATGTGGAACAAACTAGACTTCAGGCACAACAGGCTGTTGCTGCGGTGCAAGCCGTGATGTTAGAGGTGCCCAAAGGTCAAGTTATTGTCCGGGCAGGAGAGGTGATTACCCACCGGGAGTTCTTGGAACTCGATTATTTCGGCTTGAGTCGCCGGGAGATTAACTGGTTGGGTTTGATTGAGCTGGGGGGTATTGTAATCGCGGCTATTGGCGTGTTTGGACTGGTAGAACAACGATTTCATTCCAAGTCACGGCAACGCGATCGCTTGTTGGTGTTGCTGCTAGTTTTGAGTACACCGCTGCTAGTAAGGGTGGGTGTGCCTTATACAAACTTTCCGGCGATTGGTTTATTATTGGGTAGCTTCTACGGCTCCGCGTTAGGCGTGACGGTTGTGGGACTGCTGACGCTGCTGCTGCAATGGAGTTGGATAATCCGCTGGGAGCAGCTGCTGGCTGGTGCTGCCGGTGGTCTATTGGGTAGTTGGATGGCGGGGCGACTGCGATCGCGTGAGGATCTGGCTTTGTTGGGCGGTGCGGTTGGCTTAACTCAGGGAGTCGTCTACCTGATTGTGAATCTCATCCTAAGTGCTAGTTTCTCTGGTCCGCTGTGGTATGTGGTAGTCCGAGAAGCAGTTTTAGTCGCGATCTCAGGATTGGCTTGGAGTATCGTGGCGCTGGGGCTAGGTCCTTATCTCGAACATCTGTTTGATCTGGTAACCCCGAGCCGTCTGGCGGAGCTAGCAAATCCGAACCGACCTTTGTTAAAGCGACTCGCAGCCGTTGCTCCCGGAACCTTCCAACACACTATGTCTGTTGCCACCCTCGCAGAAGCTGCCGCGAAAGCGCTCAAGTGCAATGTTGAACTAGTCCGTGCTGGAACATTATACCACGATATTGGAAAAATGCATGACCCTCTGGGCTTCATTGAAAATCAGATGAATGGCCCGAATAAGCATGATGAATTTAAGGACCCCTGGAAGAGTGCTGAAATTATTAAAAAGCACGTCACAGAAGGGCTGGTTATGGCGCGTAAGCATCGGTTGCCCACAGCGATTCAGGCGTTTATCCCGGAACACCAAGGCACGATGTTGATTGGCTATTTCTATAACCAAGCCCAGGAGTTGGCTGCGTTTGAACCTGCTCAGGCCGGAGTCACCCGACCTGTAGTAGAATCAGATTTTCGCTACGATGGCCCAATTCCACAGTCACGGGAAACCGGGATTGTGATGTTGGCGGATTCCTGTGAGGCAGCGTTGCGGTCGCTGCAAACGTCGGGGAAGCAATCACTTCATGAAGCCAGCCCAGAACAAGCATTAGCAATGGTCAACAACATCCTTCGAGGGCGTTGGCAAGACAAGCAAATGGTTGATTCTGGTCTAACACGAGACGAAATGTCGCGAATTGCCGAAATTTTTGTGGAGGTTTGGCAACAATTAAATCACAAACGAATTGCTTATCCAAAAGCAATCCGTTTATGATTTAATTCTTAGAGTTAACCAGCTCAGCGGCTAGTTGCAAAGCTTCAGAGGGTGTCACAATCTTGCCTTCAGCATGAGCTAGCTGAATTGCACTCAGCAGTCTACCCACTTGCGGTCCAGATGGCAAACCGAAGGCTTTCATTAAGTCAACCCCTGTGACTAGCTGCGTGGGATGAGCGACTGGGTCATCCGGCGTTAGGTAGCGGTTGATTAAAGGTGCGATCGCTTCCACTTGTGTCCCAGCTGCTACTGCCAACACTGCTAGGGCTGGAAAGACCCGTCCGGCTGTACGAAAGAAAAAATATTGCTCTGCCAGAGGCATCTGAGCTGAGATTAATTTCTCTGGTTGCAGCTGAGGTAAAAGTTTGATCGCGGTAGTGACTGCTCTGATTTCAGCACGACTGTAAGTTAGCAGCAGCAACTGAGCCTCAGCAAGATCAGGATCTGGGGCGACTAGACAGGTGAGTTTAGCAATCATTAACCACGAAGTTTTGAGCGGTCGAACCAACTGAGAAAGTTCCAGCTCCATCTGAGACCAAGTTTGTGCCAGTGCTACAGCTGAGTCGTCAACGGCTACCACTTGATCGTGCTGCGATCGCGTCATCCTGGGAAACCAGGTTGCAAGTAAACCATCCTCAAAAGCAGCGCGTATCCACTGGCTTCCTTTGGGGCTGCTGAGGAGATAACCTAGTTCTACCCTTACCCGCTCTGCTGCGACTTGACTTAGATGAGGTGCCAGTTGGCGAATTACCAACTGAGTATCCGGTTCGACGACAAAACCCAACTGGGCAGATTGCCGGTAGGCTCGTAATAGCCGCAACGGGTCGGATTGCAGGTTAGTAGGTGACACCATCCGCAGCTTTCCCTGTTGCAAATCGGCATAGCCTTGTAGGGGGTCAATAAATTCGCCAGTGTGGGGGTTGTAGGCGATCGCATTCACCGTAAAGTCGCGGCGGTGCAGGTCAGTTTCCAGTGTGCAACCCTCCTGCTGGGCAAAGTCAGCGGTTGCTTGCTCGAATACCACTCTGGCAATCTGCCGCTCGGCATCAAGCAATACAAACCCAGCTTTATAGTGATGAGCGATCGCACGGGCTATCTTTACCGCGTCAGTTGGCAAGACAAAATCCAGATCTAGATACTCCGAGGAGTGTCCCAGCAATGCATCTCGCACTGCACCACCTACCAGGTACGAGGGTTGCGGTAGCCATTCCAGGCTAAAAGGCCAGTTTTCAGGTAACAAAGAAGAGAGGGAATGACTGAACATTGCAACAAAAATCAACCCAGGAACTATTTAATAACGCTCTTGCCTGAGCTAGATTAACAAAATACGCCTCTGGAGTCAGTGCCATGTGTGTTTGCGTGAATTGCCACTATGTCGACAGCTGCATCACCTACCACGCCGTAGAAACGCAGCATCAACAGCTTCATTTGACAGAAACACCGGATTTTGAGCCGAATGAACCCAGCATCAATGTCAATATCCGTCCCATGGGGGATGTAATTGAAATGGAATGGGATGTAGTGGGTTGCCTCAGCTTTAAGCGGGAAACTGGCAAATGGGCTAAGCTACGGCCTGGTGAGCTAGTGCCTACATGAGGGCTACTGCTATTGCAGGTGTGATTGATGCAAAATTGCTTTGAGCCAACAAAATACGGCTTAGCGCTTCACACCAGCAGTCCAGAACTGGGGTTGGCATTGAGTAACTTTGCCGACAATTCACGCTGCCAAAGCTGGGATTTGGGGCGATCGCTCTCAACCCATTTGCACCAACATCTGGCGGAGTTTATCCAACCTCAAACGTGGGCAGACCTGGCATTTATCGCCGTAGCAAAAGGTCCCGGTAGCTTTACTGGAACCCGCATTGGTGTCGTTACTGCCCGTACATTGGCGCAACAGCTAGATATTCCGCTGTTTACCATCTCGACTTTGGCAGCTGCTGGTTGGTGGCGATACATGGATGGAGTAGCTGGTTCTGAGTCGGGTGCGATGCCTTGGGAAAGGAGCAAAGCTTATGCAGTTCAAATGCCTGCCCAGCGCGGTGAAGTCTTTGCCGCCATTTATCAGGTAAACCCAGCTGTAGGACTAACTCAACTCTTGCCAGATACAGTGCTAACACTTGAAGCATGGCAACAAACTTTAGCCAGTTGGTCTACACCCTACCAGTTGATTCAAGCTGAAGGTGGACTGGGTGCATCAGTTTCGAGTCTGTTAAAACTTGCTTATCTGGATTGGCAACAGGGGAAGTACCATCACTGGTCAGAGGCACTGCCATTTTATGGCCAGCATCCGGTCGATGACAAGAGATTGCCAGATGGTTAGCCAGAATAGGGTGTGGGGGATAGGGTGTGGGGGATAGGGTGTGGGGTGTGGGGAGGGTGCCCATAGATAAATATTGCGTGCTTGTAATCAGGACGCCTTGACCCTTCGGGCTACGCCACAAGGGAACAAATATTTCTTTTTCTCCATAAATAAATATTGCGATTGCGTGCTTGTACCTTATGGGGTGTGGGGTAAAGAACATATTCCCTATGCACCCACAGAACCTTATTCTCTCTTCCCCTACACCCCACACCCCACACCCTACCCCCTACCCCCTACCCCCCTTCTTCCACACCCCACACCCCGTTCTCGGTCACCTTCGCGCTCGCTTGTATTAGGGCAATAGTGTTTAATTTTGCTTCTGTCAACTGTAAATGTACTGGAGTATGAATGAGTATGTTTTAAAATTTGAGTAAAAATACTGTATAAATAAAAATTCAAAACCCGTATCAATAATACAGAGTATTACTAACAATGCTTTATTAAGATTGGGAAATTTCGTTACTCTAAAAATGGAATATAAACTATGAATAAAAAAAACGGGTAGTGGTAAATATGTAGTGATAGATGATTCTTACTAACTAAAACTCCCAAGTATTATAGAAGCTATACTGAAAATATCATGTCACAAATACTCGAATTAAAACCTTATTCAACCAGGAAGATTCTAATACATGCTATATTAGCCTCGTTGCCGTTGGTGAAACTTGTACTTGTTTAGTCATGATGTCAACCACTAAACCGAGCTGTCCTAAGTGTGGTTCTCAACACACGGTAAACAATGGGAGAATTCATAACAAAAAACCTAAATATAAATGCCAAGATTGTGGCAGACAGTTTGTGGAAAATCCCACAAAAAAATTCATTAGCCAAGAGACTAAGGATTTAGTTGACCGGCTTCTCCTTGAGAAAATTCCTGTCTTCTGGGATAGCTCGTGCCGCTTCTGTTTCTAAAAAGTGGCTCCAAGATTATGTCAATAATAAATATGCCCAAACCCTTCAACAGGTAAAGGTTTCAGATAAGCCCAAGGCGAAATTAGAGATTGAATGTGATGAAGCTTGGTCGTTCGTGGCGAATAAAGATAACAAGCAATGGATTTGGTTAGCTTTAGATAAAAAAACTAGAGAAATTGTTGGGGTTTACATTGGCGATCTGGCTTTAGCCAGATATCTGCCTGCGGCAGATCGCAGTGAATCAGGAGCCAATGGATTGTGGAACTCTCTGCCACCAGTTTATCCGAGAGCTTTCGGGAGGAAGCTTCCCCCCGAAACACTCGATGCCAATGTGCAGTTTGTTATACAGACTTTTGGGCATCTTATGAGAAAATTTTACCAAAATCCCGGCATAAAGCTGTAGGAAAAGAAAGTGGTCTCACCAATCACATTGAGAGATTTAATAACACAATGCGTCAAAGAATTTCTCGTTTAGTTAGAAAAACCCTTTCTTTTTCCAAAAAGCTAGAAAACCACATTGGAGCCATTTGGTATTTTATCCATCATTATAATGCCTGCTTGCTGATTTGAGCAGATATCACTACATATTTATTACTACCCGCATAAAATCCTTCTTGTTTGCAGGTCGCTACACCTAAGGAACCTGTTGTATGTGGCTTTCAGCCGTCTACCCAGCTTTGCTTGTTCTTGCCGAGCTTTGGCAAGGTTCTTTAGTGCCCTCCTCGTTCAGCCGCCGCTTCAGCCCTCTCCTCTGCCTGGGATGTGCGCTCTGTGGCGGTGACAAGCCCAGTTTGGGCATTCACCTCGACCTCGTAGAGGCCACGGCCTCGCTGAACTTGGACAGCATATTGCCAATGACCATCTTCAAACTCGTACTTAGCCGATAGTGCCTTACCTGAGATGCGACGAACCGCAGCAGCCTTGGCCTGGGCGGCAGTAATATGAGAAGCGGCAAAGCTGGCAGCAGGCAGCAGCAGCGCTCCCACTATAACTGTAGCGGTAACAGCAGAAGTTTTTAAGAATGACATGCAGTTTACCTTGGGTGAAAGTTGAAAAAAATGAACGCCCTGTTGGAATCTAGCGATGAAGGATTTTGTGCCTCAGCTTATTAACACTAAATTGGGAGATGATCCGAAAGACAACCGGCACAAAAATCAGGGTAAAAATGGCGGAGAGGGAAAGCCCACCAATGACTGCGATCGCCAGAGGTTGTTGCAGCCCTCCCCCCGCACCTATGCCTAGAGCTAAGGGCAGCAGACCTAGGATGGCGCAGAGCGTCGTCATCAGAATTGGTCGGAGGCGGACTTCCCCCGCCTCGACCAGTGCTTCTTCCAGAGACTTGCCGGCTGAGCGCAAGGTGTTTGTGTACTGCAGTAGGATAATGCCGTTCTTGACCACCAGACCTACCAGCAAAATAATTCCCATAAACGATGAAATATTCAGGGGCGTGTGTGTCAGCCACAGGGCTAGTACTACCCCAAACAAAGCCAGGGGAAGAGCGCTGAAGATAGCCAGGGGCTGGGTGAAGGAGCGGAACTGGATGACGAGCACAATGTAAACCAGCAGCACCCCAAGCCCCAAGACCAGCAGCAATTGTTGGAATGCTTGCTGCTGGCTTTTAGAAAGTCCGCCGTTTGACAGGGAGTAGCCTGCAGGTATTGGTAGACCCTTTAACCGGGTCTGGATATTATGCTGCACTGTACCTAGACTTCCTCCCTGCAGATTGGCCGTGACCTCGACGTAGCGCTGCTGATTCTCGCGCAAGAGCTGCTCCTCTGCGGTGCTGGGTGAGATCGTAGCCACGGCAGCCAAGGGAAGCACTTGACCAGTCATACCGACGATCTGCAGTTGGGCAAGTTGCTGGGGGTTGTAGTTGACGCTATCCAAAAAGTGTACGCGCACACCCACTAAGTGGTCACCTTGGGGGAGCTGGGTGACAACGTTACCTAGCAGCGCATCCTGTACCTGAAGCGCCACGTCATCTGGCGTCAGACCCAACTGGCCCGCCTGCATCGGGTTGACGTGTACGTCGAATTGCGGTAAAGTTAGCGTCCCATTAGTCGTTAGGTCTACCAACCCAGGGACATTCTGGATCAGGTTCTGTGCTTGGGCAGCAAGAGGACGCAGAACTGCTGAGTTTTGACCAAAGATGCGCTCTTTAATCGGAGTTGACGAACCGGAGAGGTCGTTGAGTTCGTCCTGGAGGATCTGGTGGAAATCGGTAAACAATTGAGGAACTTGCTGCTCAGTAGTAAGGCGCTGCTCCTCGAAAATTTGGAAGACGCTTTTGTGGCGCTGATTCTGGGGCTTGAGGATGACCTGAATATCCCCCTTGTTGGGAGCTGTGGCGAATATACCATTTTCTGCACCAGTACGCCGGGTCCAAGTTACTACCTCAGGGGTTTTAGCCAGAATCGCTTCCAGTTTACTTGCTAGGACATTAGTTTCAGCCAGGGATGTTCCCGGCGGCGCTAAGTAATCAAGGATATAGCTGCCTTCATCGAATTCAGGCAAAAAGCCTGAACTCAGCTTGCTAAAAATACCCACTCCTGCTACAAGCAGGAAGAGGGCGATTAGGCCCGCCCAGAGCGGCTTGCGCAGCACTCGGCGCAACAGCCGACCATACCAAGTTTCCAGACGGGCGATGATTGTCAACTCTTTGGGGCTTTGGGTGCCACTAAGCCAGCGGGCAGCTAACAAGGGAGTCAGAGTTAAGGCCAGCACCAGCGAGAAAACTACAGCCGCAGTCAGGGTGATTGTGAGGCTAATAAAAAACTGACCTGCCACTCCTGATAAAAGACCCAAGGGTAAAAAAACCGCCACAGTCGTGGCCGTAGAACTGATCACTGGCTCAACCAACTCTGCCATTGCTGCCGCCACCGCTGCGTTTGGCTTGAGTTTCTTTTTAAGCTGCCGGTCGATGTTTTCAACTACCACAATTGCATCGTCGATCACTAGGCCAATAGCTACGGCTAGTCCTCCCAAAGACATCAAGTTGAGACTCTGGTGAACTACCGCCAGAACCCCAAAGGCGGCCAGCGCTGATAGTGGGATCGTCAAGGCAGCAATCACCGTACTACGCCATTCGCGCAGAAAGAGGTACAGTACAATGAGCACCAGGAAGATGCCAATCCCGATGGAATCCCGCACGTTGGCAATTGCATCAACCACCAAGCCAGATTCGTTGTAAGCCGGTTCGATTTGAATTCCGGGAGGCAATTTACTCTGGAGAGTCTTCAGTTCTTTACGCACTCCGTCACCAAGCGTGACCACGTTGCTGTTGGGCTGGCGAAAGATATTGATTGTCAGCCCTGGTTTGCCGTGTACACTAACTATCTGGGTTGGAACCGCATGACCTAGTGAAATCTGCCCCAGATCTCGCAGAAAGACCGATTTACCCGGACCAAGGGTCGCTACCACAACACCCTCTAACTCAGCGGGGTTGATCGCCTGATTAGCGGCAACTACCAAATTCTGCTGGTAGAGCTTATCTATTTTACCAACCGGAAGCTCCTGATTAGAGCGCTGTAGGGCATTGGCAACCTGGGTGAGACTCAAGCCATAGCTTTTGAGCTTAGCCGGGTCTATCTGCACTTCCACTTCAGAGATATCTCCTCCCTGAATCTGGACGAGGACTACCCCTGGCACGTGGGACAGATTCGGTCGGATTTGGTATTGGGCGATGGTATGGAGATCAGCCAAGGTCAGGGTGTCTGAGCTGACGTTATAGGTCAGTACCGGAAAAAAAGTTGCCGGAGTTACTCGCTCGATGCTCAGATTGACACCAGCAGGCAAATTGTTACGCGCCTCAGCAATGCGAGACTGTAGTTGCTGAAGGGCATACTGCATGTCAGTTCCCTCCTGAAACTCAATTGAGAGTTCTACTGAACCTCGGATAGTTTTAGAGCGCACCCAACGCACTCCATAGGCTTTACTAACAGCTGACTCCAAGGGACGAGTTAGTGTAAGCACCAGTTGTTCCGGTGAGCTGTTGTCAGCTGACGCAATGACGGAAATGCGGGGAAAGTATAGTTCCGGATATACACCGTTCGGCAGATTCAAGAAGGCCAAAAGGCCCGCCAAGGCGATCAAGATAAAGACCAGATAGATGGCTTTGGCCTGGGATTGCAGCAGTTTAGTTAAACGGATCACTGTTTAGCCTCCGCAATAACTTCTATCGCAGTACCTGTAGGCACGCCGTAGGCACCCTTGGCCACCACTGCTTCACCAGCCTGCAGCCCACGTAAGATCTCGACCCGCCCATTCCGCTCAATGCCAGTCTTTACCTTAATGGGCTGAGCCTTGCCCGCTTGGACAGTGTAAACCATCTGTCCGTTAGAATTGTTTGGGTCCGGCACCAAGGCAGTTTTAGGCACACTCAGAGCTGAAGCGTGTACACCCGTTGTGATCGAGACCGACACTGCTTGACCCACTTTCAACTGGTCAGCAGGATTAGGTGTACGCACTTGGATATTTAGTGTATTGCTTCTGGGATCGACGACCGGGCTAATAGCGGTTACAGTGCCATCAAACCTGACTCCCGGCAGAGCCACGCTGCGAATCTGAGCGCTCTGGTTAACACGGACATTAGCAGGTTGGTCGGCAGGCAGGTTGGCGTTGACAAGTAACGTATTCAAATTCACTATCTCCAGTACAGGCGTAGACGGACTTGCCGAAGCCCCAGCCGCCGTATCGCCGACCTGGAGTAAGCGACTGGCCACGATTCCAGAGATCGGACTGCGGACTGTAGTGTATTTGAGTTGGGTCAGAGCCTGGCTACGGGAGGCACTTGCCTGTTTCACTTGGGCTTGGGCGGCGCTCAGTTGGGACTGGGCTACCTGTGACTGATTTCGATAGGTAACAAAGCTTTGTTGAGATACTGCCCCTGTTTGATAGAGCGTGCGATAGCGTTCTAGGTTACTAGTCGCAAGTTGCAGATTGCTTTGAGCCTGGGCAACGGCGTATTCTACCGCTTTCACAGCAGCAGTCGCTTGGTCAAGCTGGGCTTTCAATTGGCTAGAGTCGAGTTCAGCAATTACCTGGTTGCGACGCACCTGTTGACCCGGAACCACTGGAATCGCTACGATTCTCCCTGGCACAATTGGGCTGACCTTCACTGACTGGTTAGGTAGGGTGCTTACAGTGCCGGGGATGCTTACCACAACAGGTAGGTCTTGGCGCTGCACACGGACAACGGGTAGGCGAACCGGGGCAGGAGACAATGCCCTAGACCCAGAAGAACTGGAAGATGACGCTTGACAAGCCGTTAGCATGAGTAATAAGGCACAGATGGCCCTTAGAGACAGGTTTGGGGACATTGGTGTCGTTCTCAGCTCTGAAACTTCCGGTCAGATTGCTCCTACAATTGCGGTGCTAATGCGTTTTTAATTGGTTGTGCATTTCATTCTTAACAGCCTCCAGGTATCCTTGATTTGTTAGAATCTGAGTTTAAAGTTGGTTTGCCTTGACTGCACTTTCAACAAGATCTTTAGCAGTAATTTCCCTTCCGTCTATTGCCGAAATTAGGGCACCATAACTGGGAATCCCTTACTTCTGAAAGTGACCTGAATAAGCCAAGGAGACGAGCTGGTCTGGCGTTAGCCTAACAGTAGATGTAGAAGTGCTTTGCAGTTTTGAGGGGTTTTCCGCAATCGGTTCAGCTTTGACGGCAGGTGGTTACTGCGTGAAGACCTTTTCGAGATTGTCCACTTGATTCAGTACAGGAGTGCCGAGACTACCATATTCATTGGACGACTTTGCCGCCTCAACTCTTGCGATCAGGTTGTCGAATTGCTGCGCTTGGGCAGAGCCTCCGTGAGACTCGACTGCAGGACGCAATGTATTCCAAGTTCGACTTATGTCTTTAACAGTCTCTTTTAGCTGAGTCATGTTATTCGCCGCCGCTCCGATCTCTAACTGCCGACCGTAATAGTCAAGTAGAGTCACCTGAACTGGTACTGGTGGATTAAACGGTGCGGACAGGTTGGCTGCAAACAGAGTTGTTTGGTTAGCCGCGCGCATTGTTGCTAGCTTATTTTTTGCTGGAACAGCTTTGTTAAGCGCAGCGATCGCTCCGTCGAGCCGGTCTTCGTTCGGATTCTCACTAATCTTGCTCTCGGTGTCTATTCTCTTAGCTGCATCCTTAAGTGAGGTGAGCTTGGCAGTGGCCTGTGTCCAGTTGTTCGCTTTAGCCGCCTCATAGATATTCTCGCCGTACTCACCTACCTGGCTGACCGAGGTTGGAACACTGTTTGTATTCGTTGCTGCCGGAGCAGAATCGGAGATAGTTGTAATGGCGGCTTGAGCTGGGTAACTAATGCCGATCTCCATACCAGTCATTCCAGTAATCAATGCGGCGGCACCTGCAAATTCCACTATCCGCCTTGAGAGTTTCATACTTATCTCTTATGTCTTAGTTTTTGGTTTGTAAAGTGATGCGTCTCACTACTTTCAAGATACGGTTGGAAATTATGAGGACAGTGAAAGGATGATAAGAATGTTCTTATTTTTCAAGTTGTCCGACCGTAGACCTTATCCAGCGTTAATATGACGTGCTGCCAACGGCTGAACTGGCAGGTGTACGGTGAAAGTGGTACCCAAGCCCAGCTTGCTCTGGACTGACAAAGTGCCCCCATGAGCGCGAGCAATCTCCCAAGCGATTGCTAGTCCCAGCCCAGTCCCGCCTGTACTACGAGAGCGATCAGTCTCCACGCGGTAAAAGCGCTCGAATAGATGGGGCAAACTCTCTGGTGGAATGCCGGCCCCAGTATCGCTAACCGCCACGCACACCTTGTCGGCTCCCTTATTTTCTGCGTGTACCGTTACATGGCCCCCCATCGGTGTGTATTTAATGGCGTTGTCCAACAGGTTCAGGAACAGCCGGATCAGGTAGTCTAGGTCACCGTAGATAGATAAACCTGATGGAATTTCCCCAATCAGGGTGATGTGACGCATTTCTGCTAGTGGTTGTGCTTGCTCTAGGATCGTGTCCAGCAGGTCACTGAGAACCAGGGCTGATGGTGAAGAGCGTAGGTGTCCCTGGTTCAATCGAGCTAGAAACAGCAGATCGGTACTCAGACGAATTAGCCGGTCTACTTGCTGTTCTAGGGATCGCAGCGTGTTCTCGTAATCTACAGCAGTACGTGACCGGCTCAAAGTCACACCGATGCGTCCTTTGATGGCAGTCAGTGGCGTGCGCAACTCGTGGGAAACATCGGCGGTGAAACGTCGTTCTCGCTCAAAAGCGTCTTGCAGGCGGTCCAGCATCCGGTCGAAGGTAATAGCCAACCGTCCCACCTCATCAACTGAGCCTCGGTACCCGATGCGTCCGGCGAGATCGTTGGCGCTGATGATTTGTGCAGTCTGGGTGATCCGGTCAATGGGATGTAGTGCCCGGTTAGCCAAGAATAGTCCGCCTAGCCCTGCCAGAAACAATACTACTGGTAGACCAAGAAGAATTAGTATATATAAGCTTGCCAAAGTTTTCTGCACTGACGACAGGGACTGCCCTACCTGTAGCCAGTAAACAATCGGGTGATTGTACGCTGTAATCTGTTGGCTATAGATGCGCCAGCGGGTTTCACCTACTGTTAGCGTGGTATAGCCAGGGGCTGTCGGTACCCAAGTAGGCAAATCCTTGTAACTGCCGAAGCCATCTAATAACTTTCCATTTAGGGTGATGAGACGTACAGCTAAGCCTGCCTGACTCAAGCGACGGGTCGTATACTGATAGTTTTCTGTATTTGGGAAAGCAGCAATTTTGTCTCCCTCCTCATCTTCCAAGTTACTGAGGGCCTGGGCGGATGCTAATCGCAGTTCAACGTCCGTTTGAGTCAGCAGGCTGCGTTCTAGTTGAATGTATAAGTAGCTGCTAAACAGAAGCAGGGACAGTCCTAGTAGTAGCACGTACCAGAGCGTCAAACGTGTACGCAGGTTTCCCCAGCTCAGTCGCCGCAGGCTACGCATCTTCCCTCTCAGGGGCTATCCTGTATCCCACGCCGCGCAGAGTATGGATGAGCGAATAGTTAAACCCTCGGTCCAACTTCCGCCGGAGATAGCCAATATAGACATCCACTACATTGGACTGGTTGAAAAAATCGAAGTTCCAGACGTGTTCAGCGATCTGGGTGCGAGTAAGAACCTGACAGGGGTGGCGCATTAGGTATTCTAGGAGCGTAAACTCGCGCTGGCTAAGTTCAATCAGGCGTCCACCACGGTGTACCTCCCAGCGGGCAGTGTCCATCTCTAAATCGTCTACACGCAAGATAATGTCTGTTTGCAGGGGTGGACGACGTAGCAATGCCCGGATGCGGGCTAGCAATTCGGAGAAGGCGAAGGGCTTTACTAGGTAGTCGTCAGCGCCAGCATTCAAGCCCTTTACCCGGTCTTCCACTGCATCGAGGGCAGTGAGGAGTAAAACTGGTACCTTGATGCCCCGCGATCGCAGTTTCTCCAACAGTTGTAGGCCATTTATTCTAGGTAACAAGATGTCTAGCACAATAACGTCGTACTCAGCTGCCAGAGCGTAATCAAGGCCCTCTTCCCCATTGAAGGCCATATCTACAGAATAGCCCGCCTCCCTCAGCCCCTGGCCGACGAACTGAGCAATGCCCGGTTCATCTTCTATCACCAATACGCGCATAACCTCACCTATTAAGTCACTACACAATATTATGAAGTGTCTGACTCTGTGTTGACTTGAGCTTTTAGAGAATGCTCACGCCAGTGACCTGAGTCTTCATCCCCACAATAATACCCCACCTGTATATTTTCCTAGGCGGACACAAGTTGGAACGCCAAGCAATTGATATTGGGTAGTGGTAAAATGTAGTGATGGATGATTCTTACTAACTAAAACTCCCAAGTATTATAGAAGCTATACTGAAAATATCATGTCACAAATACTCGAATTAAAACCTTATTCAATCAGGGGTAGTAATAAATATGTAGTGATAACTAAAATAAATTAGACAGCTAATGAGGCATTCTAGTGGTGGATAAAATACCAGATAGCTCCAATATGATTTTCTAGCTTTTTGGAAAAAGACAAAGTTTTTCTAAGTCACTCGTTCGCAAACTTGGTCAAGATGTACAAGAATTTCTTATATATGAAATATTTTATCCACAAACTTTAGAAAACAACTTTTGGGTAAATGTACAAATTAGATGGGGAAAAGGTTCTGGATATAAAAATGATGTGCTGTCTATGTATACGGAGCAAGTTGAAGAAGTCAACGACTACCTTAAAAATAAAGCACAACAACTTTGGGAAGAGAGTTTTATTAAGACAATATTAGCCTTCTTTGGATAGCCCATGAATTTTCATTGTCTTCAATTCCAACACCAGCCCTTTGTAGCACAGCTTAATGTAACTCAAGGTACATTAAGCTGTGTGATCAGAAACAGGCAGCTTAGTGCTAAGCCCGAGGAATTTGTCAGACAGTCATTGTTGAAGTTTCTGACCACTCAGTGTCAAGATCTGTATCCGCATAAGATTGATATCAAAGTAGAGTATCAATCAATGGACATCGCAGTTTACCCTGGCGGTCTACCTAATAGGTTCCAGCCTAGTCTTCCACCTGTGCTGATCATTGAAACCAAAAGTAGAGAACTTCAGCCACTTGACACAGAAAACAATGAGCGACAGCTTGAAGATTATTTAAATTTACAACAATGTGAAACAGGTATTTTAGCTAACTGTAACTCTATTTTTTGCTATTGCAAAAGTGGTAATAAATATCAAAAAAAAGAGCTTAATGACCTTCTAGAACTCAAACAACTGATTACAAGTAAACTTAAGTTAGTTACAGAGGTACTTTTAGAAGACCAAGAATATTTCTACCGAGCAAGAGCAGGATGCTACGTAAGTTTTATAAAACTTGCTGAAAAATACGGTTTTAATGCTAATTCAAAAATAACATTTGTTTATGAAAACAACGGCACTCCTGAAAGAGCTACAGGCCTTTCTATTCAGGTTTGATGTTAATCAAGTCTCTTTTAGATTGCAAGGAATGTATTCTGAAAGAAGAAAATTTACTAAAAATGCATTTCGTGAATTAATAGCAATTGAACCTTTAATATGCACTAGCCAAGGGGATTCAGCAAGGTGGAGATAATAATCAAACCCCGTCGCGGATGACTTCGAGCTGTGACTGATAGAGGCCACTGGCAATTAGGTCAGTAACGAACTTATCGAATGTCTCGCCGAGATGGACGTTCATGCGCAAGATCCAAGGAATTCTATCACATCTTCCCACTCCTAACAATAATTGTCAAGTATTAACAGCTATCAACCTCTGCTGAGAGCGGTCAAAAACGCTCTTATCGTACCTATAGCGGTTTGCATTTGAGTGCGATACACCGCAAGTCAAGCCCTATATGACATTGTCCTGCTGATGCTGTACTTCATCCGAACGCAAACCGCTATATCTTCGCAAACTACGCGGATCAAGTGCATCCCTTAGACCATCGCCCAGTAAATTAAACGCCAGCACTGTGAGGATAATTAGTAACGCCGGAGGCCAAATCAGCCATGGTTGCAGCACTAAGATTGAGGCATTAGTTGCTAGCGATAGCATATTGCCCCAAGAGGGGTCAGGCTGCTGGATTCCTAGCCCAATCAAACTTAGTACTGACTCTGCCACGATAAAACCTGGAATCGACAGAGTGGCAGAAATGATCAAATAGCTAGCCGTTTGCGGCAGAACATGGCGAGTAATGATGTAAAGCGACTTGCCGCCCATGGAGCGTGCCGCTTGCACAAATTCTCGCTCTTTAATCGACAGCACCTGTCCCCGGATCACCCGTGCCAGTCCAGCCCACTCGATAAACGAGGTAATTACCACAATCAGCAAAAAGCGCTCGGTACTGCTGAGTCCTGGCGGCAAAACTGCAGCTAAGGCAACCAGGAGATAAATGCTGGGAATTGTCATTAGCACTTCCACCAACCGCATCAAGACGCTATCTACCCAGCCCCCGAAATAGCCAGAAATCCCACCCACAAGCATACCGAGGGGAAAAGTAATCAGAATTCCCACCACACCGATACTGAGACTAATTCGCCCTCCATACAAAAGGCGACTGAATTGGTCGCGAGCTTGCTCGTCAGTACCTAATAGGTTAAATTTGCCACTGCCAGTTGTGCCAAACAAGTGCCAATTGCAAGGGATGCCGCTGAATATTTCCTTCTCCTCAAATTTCGGTGGCAGTGGCAGACTCAGCCCAAACAGGTGGTAGGTGGGACCTTGGACAAATAGGCGCAACGGTGAGGGTTTTTGGCGGTCAACCATCAGTTTGCGATCGCCCGTTTTCAAGTTCGTTGGTCCCTGAGTCGTAGGATAAACGTGAGGCCCGAGCAACTGCCCAGCCGAAGAGCGCCAGTAAATTTGAGTAGGTGGGAGCAGCGAGCCGTTAGGCTGCGAAGCATAAGGGTCGTAAGGGGCAACAAAATCAGCTCCAATTACTGCCAGATAAAAAACTAACAGCAACAAAGCCCCAAACTGAGCTAAGGGATTCTTTTTGAGTCGTTGCCACCAGTTCATCTATACTCCTTGTTTTAAATTTTAACCAGGTAGCAATTCAATATAACCTAGGTGTTACTCACAAGTGCATAGAATGTCGTCAAGACGAAATCCCCCAGGCAGCTCACTGGTTGGATGGCCAGGTATTGTGATTATCATTGGCCTTAGCATTGCTCTAGTAGCTGGGGGAATACGTCTATTCTCTCGTCGAGCTGCCACCGCAGTTAGGGCAAAACCAGGTCAGTCCCAAACAGCGAGCCTAACCGTCACTGTCGCACCAGTTGAAACCACTCGCATCGCCCGTACTCTCAACGTCACCGGCACGGTAGCAGCCCGTGACGATCTCATCCCCGTTTTGCCCCAAGTCACAGGCTTACAAATCAAGCAAGTCTTGGTGAAAGAGGGGGACGTTGTGCAAGCAGAACAGGTGATGGCGGTTCTAGATCAGTCAGTGCTGCATACGCAAATTAAGCAGGCTCAGGCACAATTGCAATCAGCCCAAGCAGTGTTGGAGCAAAGACAATCTGCCCTCGCTCAAGCCCAAGCTACCCTGAAGGATGCCCATATTGAGCTGCAGCGGTATCAAGCTCTGGCTCTAGCAGGAGCGGTTAGCCGTCAAGCACTAAATACCCGCGTTAGGGCTGTGGCAACAGATCTTGAGGTCGTCCGAGTCAGTCAAGCTAATATCAACAGTGCCCAAGCGGATGTGCGCAATAATGTCGCCAAAGGGGCACAACTGAGTACGCAGCTGGGACAAACTATGGTGCATGCCCCAGTTAGTGGTGTTGTAGCTCAGAAACTTGCCCGAATTGGGGATTTGACTAATGGGAGGCAAAAACTGTTTTCGATTATTCGCAATGGCTTACTGGAAGTAGATGCCCAAGTTCCTGCAAATGAGTTGCCCCAAGTACGGATTGATGCACCAACCTTGATTACCTCCACTGCCTTCTTCCGAGTTCACTTGCAGGGGCGAGTCAGAGAAATAGCGCCTGTGGTTGACACCCCTCGCCCTCAGGCAACAGTCAAAATTGACCTGCCTTCGACCTCGTTGCTGCAACCCGGTTTGTTTGTGCGAGTCGCCATTACCACTAACCCCGCCACGAGTCTGATGGTGCCAGCCCAGTCAGTGGTGACCCCAGCAACTGGTGGGAGGATTGTTTTCCTGCTTGGGGCCCAAGGCATTGTACACGCCCAGCCGGTACAAGTAGGGGGAATAGTCAATAGTGATCGAATCGAAATTAAGCAGGGTTTGAAAGTGGGCGATCGCGTTGTAGTTACTAGTCCTACATCTCTTAACGATGGCGAGAGGGTGAGAGTCAAGAGAAAATAGTTGTATAATATAAAAGTTGTTGGCTTTGAGCTGAGCGTTGATTGCTCAGACCTAAACTGCGGGTGTAATTCAGTGGTAGAATGTCACCTTCCCAAGGTGAACGTCGTCGGTTCGAGCCCGATCACCCGCTTTCTTTCAATATGCGATCGCTTCCTCAAACCCCTGTCCCACAGCTAACCATTACCTGGCCTCAACTGCCAGACAATTTCCCGCTGCCGGATGACCCTGTGGAAAATACAGCCCAGCCTTTATTGGCAGCTGCCCTGCGCCAGCCCTTGACGGTGTTTCCGGATTTAATCCGCGACGCTCTGGTCGTTTCTAACTTTGCTTTATGTGCGGCAATTCAGGGAAGAATTATTTGCAAAGCGCCAGACTGGATGTATGTGCGCCCTGTAAAACCCTGGCAGTTCCCTCAACCCCGTCGCAGCTACACCCCCAATACTGAAGGGGTAGTTCCCCAGGTGGTGATGGAGTTTCTTTCTGCTACCTATGGGGAAGAATATTCGGTCGAGTTTACAGAGGGCGTGGGCAAGTGGTTCTTTTATGAGCAAGTCATTCAAGTTCCCCGCTATGTTATCTTCCGACCGGATACAGGTCGTGTAGAAGTCTATGAGCTAGAGTCTAGGCGTTATCAACTCCAAACACCAGACGCAGATGGACGTTACTGGATTCCTGGATTAGACCTATTTTTGGGTGTATGGGAGGGAAGCCACGAAGGCAGAACTGGGTATTGGCTGCGGTGGTGGAATGCTCAAGGGGGGCTACTGCTGTGGTCAGAAGAACGGGCGGAAAGATTGGCAGAGCAGCTACGTCAGTTGGGGGTAGATCCAGAGGTCTGAAGGCTGGAATGAATATATTTCTTGAGACTGAGAGATTAATCTTGCGTCAGTTTAGTGAGGATGATGCAGACAACCTGTTTGAGCTAGACCGCGATCGCGAGGTGATGCGATTTATTAATGGTGGAACACCAACGGATTACGATGTCATTCAACAGGAACGTTTGCCGAGAATTCTTAGCTTTTATCAGGTGTATGAGCATTACGGGATTTGGGCAGTGGTTGAGAAATCAAGCAATATATTTATTGGATGGTTTCACTTCTTCCCCGCCAGAGAGATTGCCTATGTCGCTGAGTTGAAATTGGGTACAGATGATGATATAGCCTTGGGTTATAGATTGCGGCAATCTCACTGGGGTAAGGGCTACGCCACAGAGGGCTCTCGAATGTTAGTTGATCAAGGATTTTCGAATTGGAACATTCAACGAGTGATTTCCTGGGCATTGGTGATGAATAAGGCATCCACACGAGTGATGGAAAAAGTCGGCCTGAAGTTAGAAAAAGAATTTATGTTCACCGAAAAACACCTACCTTCATTGCAACCCTCAGAGCGTAAAGCTGTGAAATACGCTCTCGGAGCAAAATTAGTTTCATCCAGGGTAAATTGAGCATTGATGGTGCAGCAAGCAAATCTGGGACAGACCGCTTGCTCCACCCTGTATGGAGAAACCGATGCAGGTTTAAGCACAAATGGTTTGTTCCCCATGAATGGGGAAACAAGGTTGACGCTAAAAGGCTCTAGTTACTTAAAAGCATCCTTAATGTTCTCAACCACACCTTTAACAGCATCCATGGATTTGTCTACTGCTTTCTCAGTCCGAGTTGCATCTTCCTCGGCTCGTTGCTCAATTCGATCTTTATCGCGCTGTGCTTTGCGCTCAACAAAGCTACCCTTGTCGTCGGCTTCATCAACTTTTGCGGCATTTTTGTTGGCAGTTTTCTCAACTTTATCTTGCGTATCTCGGATCAGCTCCTTGGAGCGTACACGAACGTCATCGGCTGCCTCTTGAATTTGATCGCCGACATTTGCTGCAATCAATGTCGCTGGAGTAGCCATTGCGTTCGTGTCCAAGAAAAACCCACCCTGCCACACAAAGGCAATCGCTGCCAGACAAAGCAGGGCGTCAGCCATCCAACGTCCCCCTGCCAAAATTCGTTTTATCCAAAAATTCAGTTTCATAGAATACAATCTCCGTAAGATTTAACATCCTACTTTCTACAGCATCTAGCTCATCGGCTAAATCATGCTCTAGGCAGAGATTCGCCGGGAAATGCCGTACTATGACTTCGGCTTTGGACACCGATGACCTGGCTTTGACAGTCAAAATGGCATCACAGACCATTCAACTCAACCGTGAAAGTTTCTCCCCTCACCAGAACGCGATCGCCTCCTACCAACTTGCGTCCTCGTCTAGTCTCTACAATGTCATTGACCTTGACCTCACCTCCCTGAATCAGCAGCTTGGCTTCACCCCCTGTCTGAACTGCACCAACCCATTTCAAAAACTGGTCGAGCTTAATTGTGGTGCTGCTTGCTGTCATGGGAAGTGTTGCGCTTAGGTTAAAATATTGTGAATGATCGGAAATCAAGAAACCCTGCGCCAGTTGCTGCTGCAACTCGACCAACGAGGATACAAAGCCTACAAAGAGATTGGGGGAAGCTACGAATTCCCACATCTTACCTTAATCATTGACCGCGTTCAGGGAGATCCCTTTGCCACACCCAGTCAGTGCCGAGTGCAGCTGCCGCTATCAATCGCGGGCTTTCCCCGTGAACTCTTTTGCAATCGTAGCCGGGAAATTGCCCTGCGCGATTATCTAACACGTCAGTTTGACCAGGCAACTCAACTCATCCGCCTTTCTCGAGGCACTGGCAACAGTGGCTTGATTACGATCGCCAAAACAGGGCAAGCGATCTTGGAGCGTACCTCAGCATTCATCACCGATGAGTTGGTCGAAGTGCGTTTTGTTGTCGGGCTACCTGCTTTTGGTCGCCGGATTGCAGGACAGCAGGCACAAGAGATGCTCTGCGACGAAATTCCCCGACTGGTAGAGTCCACACTGCAATATCGTCACTTGGATGCGGCAGCGATTCAACGTCATATTGAGACTGCCGAAGATGCTGACTGGCTCCGACAACATCTGACTGAAACAGGGCTGGTTGCTTTCATTCCTGATGGTGCTGTCTTGCCCCGACGCAGTGGTGTGGATGAGCAACCACTCCAAGATCAGGCAATACCCTTCCAGTCTCCAGATTCCTTGCGGGTGGAAGTACGCTGTCCTAACCAGGGTTTGATTACGGGCATGGGTATCCCAGCTGGGGTGACATTGATTGTTGGCGGTGGCTATCATGGCAAATCAACCCTGCTTAGAGCCATTGAGCTAGGGATATACAACCATCTCCCCAACGATGGACGTGAACTGGTGGTCACTCATCCAGCAGCAGTGAAAATCCGGGCTGAGGATGGTCGCAGTATTACAGGTGTGGATATCTCGCCATTTATCAACCATCTGCCCCAGGCTCGTTCCACTACTCAATTCTCCACTCAAAATGCCAGTGGCAGCACTTCACAGGCAGCTTCCATCATCGAAGCAGTGGAGGCGGGTGCTCAACTGCTGCTAGTAGATGAAGACACAGCCGCTACCAACTTCATGATCCGCGATCGCCGCATGCAGGCGTTAATTGCTAAGGATAAAGAACCAATTACCCCCTTCATCGATAAAGTCCGCCAGCTCTACACAGACTATGGCGTCTCCACTATCCTGGTCATGGGTGGCAGTGGTGACTACTTCGATGTAGCAGATACAGTGATTGCTATGGAGGATTTTCAACCTCAGGAGGTGACCTTAGACGCAAGGGCGATCGCCAAACTTTATGCGACTGAGCGCACTGCTGAAGGTGGGAAACACTTTGGCTCACTCACTCCCCGTGTAGTCTTACCAGACATTGTCCCTAGTTTTAGTCAGCACCCTGGGAAAAAGCCCACAAGGCGGTTATGGAAAGTCCGAGATCTGGACACCATCGTCTTTGGCACTGAGGACATTGATTTATCTGCTGTGGAACAGCTTGTGGAAGTAGGTCAGATTCGAGCGATCGCTGCGGCAATGGTCTATATTGAGCAGCAGTATCTGGATGGAATCACTCTAAAAGACATTTTGGATGGGGTGATGGCTGAGATCAAGGCACAGGGATTGGATCTACTAACTTCCTTCCCTGAGGGAAATTTAGTCATGTTCCGCCGCTTTGAGCTAGCGGCGGCAATTAACCGCTTGCGATCGCTTCAGGTACTTTGAGCAATACGGTTCACTTCAGGCTTGGGTCAGTTTCTTTCGCCAGTTTCCGGGCCGTTAATAGCTTCCCTTATTTTACCTGTTTTCACAAGCTTGTATTTCTTAGAGCTGCCTTACAAAAAAATATATCATACTTTAGAGAGAGAAAAAATACTACATATAGAGGAGATAGAGGTAAAACTATCACGCTAGATTAGGGTGTAGTCCTCATTTGGTAAAATTTACACTCTTCATGTTTGGTCAGTCAACTAGAAAAAACCTGGAAATTACACATTGTTATGTGGGCGTCTACAAAAGTTGGGGTACATGGAAAATTCTTTTTTACAGAAGCTTGACGAACTAGTTGATAGAATGCCTCCACAAGAATTCCTTGAGGTATCACCCAATTCTCGGATAATTTTTACTTTCAATGAGACTTACCTGAGTGATTTAACAATAAGTTGGCAGTGGGCATTAGCAAAAATTGGTGAAGCTTTAATTGCGAGGGATGCTAGGAAAACCCTAGAGCTATTGTTCTTAGAGCTAGACTATGCACAACTTCATAAAAATGCTCTATCAGATATCTATAACATCGTCAGACAGCCAGTTGATGTAAATGAGCCTATAGCGACCCAAGCTCAAATCGATTCATTTAAAAACTTGATGATAGAATATCTGCATCAAAATCGAAATAATCAGCCTCCGCTGGAGCACTTAATCAACGAGTCGAGTTTGCTCTTAGAGCAAATCAAAAGTTTAGAATTTGTTGGAATTGGAGCGTTTATGGTTGCTTCAGGTTTTCATTTAGCACTGCTTCAAGAACAAGCTGGAGCAGACCGAAGCAAATGGATTCATGTCAAATATAGGGCAATAGAGGATGGTCAATACGCCGCCAGGGTGACTCCCAAATTATTTAAACTGTCTGTTGGCCGGATTGAGAAAAAGTGTAATTGTACGTGTAAATCTGACCCGGTCGAAAAAAGAATTACAGAGTATGAATGTGGTTATTTTGATGGTAAAAACACGCACCTCTTTCGAGATATCAGCCCAATTGTGTTGACTGAATGTAATAGAAATAGACTACAAATGTTTCACAATGTAGTAAGTAGTGTGAATCAAACTGCAGTCAAACCAGTGCGCTCAGCGATTAAAAACTGGCTGAAGTTGGCAGCAAGCATTTGAAAAAATGACCGGAATAGGGATTATGGCAACGAAATCTCTGCGACTGGTAGCAACAAGGTATTCTCAATCTCGGAGCGGACTGTACGCATCTCATAACAACCACTATTTAGGCAATCCACCAGCAACTTATTGGCATTGTAGTACTGCTCCAGAGCTGCCTTCTGCTCGTCGCTGAACTGCCAATCGTGACCAATATTGCGCTCGGCAATGATCACGGCTCTTAATTGCTGAGTCCAAGCCATACCGTGAGCTGACCACCACTGCTTAAATTTTTCTCCGTCTCTACCCAAGTCGGGCTTTTGCTCTAAGAGTTGTTGCAGAGAGCACTCTAGCATCGGCTCGAGGAGATGGGCACGAGCTAGGGCACGCTTAAGGACACACTCAAAAGCAAGGTTCGGGTCAAGGGTAAGATCAACAACTTGGTCAAAACCCAGGGCACGGTCAAGAGCCAGGTCAAGGGCAAGGGTACGCTCAAGGTTACAAGTAATGGTACGCTCAAGGGCACAGGCCAGGTCAAGTGTACTAGCAACCCCAGTCAGGGCACGGGCGAGAGCCAGGTCAAAATAAAAGGCCCGCATAATCACTGGTTTTTTGTCGGCAGACACACTAAGGGATTTTTGGCTCACCCAATTGAGAAACGCTTGCACTTGCTCGTCTGAGGCTAGTAGTTGATCAATTTGTTGCTTCATCAACTGCAGTAGATAGCAAGCAGGTAGTAACATGTAAACCTTTAGCAAAAAGACTTGGAGTTTAATTAGCAAACTTTTCCACAGCAGATTTGGTGCATTGAACACTTCCTGATCAATGCAGTACTGGATTTTGAACAGGAATACCTGAATCAAACCACAACTATTTTAGCTAAACAGCTATAAAAAGTATCTTTTGTTCACAAGACAAGTCATATAAAGTAATATCTTAAGTTTATATGAAGTCTTGTTCAAAGCGTCAAAATTCAAGCCCTAACCTAAAAGTGGGTAGGGTATCCCCACACCCTACCCCCTACACCCCGCGCTCCAAGCGCGTTGACAGTTCCTCTATAGAAGGCACGATCAGGTCAGGGGAAATCTCCCAGGGGTCAAACACTTTATCAGGCTGGCGCTGGAGCCAAGCTGACTTGAGCCCCGCTGACTTGGCACCAATAACGTCCCAAGAGTTGCTTGAGACGAGCCACGTTTCGTCCATGGGATGGTTGAGTCGGCGAGCCAAGTAGGCATAAACTTTGGGGTCAGGCTTGAAAGTCTTAAGGTCATCTACGCTCACTACCCCGTCAAGATGCGTCAGAACGCCTGCCCGCTCGAGCAGGGTTCGCACCGTTGACTCAACGCCATTTGAGAACGCGACGAGTGTGTATCCCTGACTTTTGAGTGCCGATAACCCTGGTAAAACGTCTGGGAATGCCTGCAGGTTCTGGTAGTCCTCGATCAGCTGCTCTTGGTTGTGAGCTGAAAGGTCAACTTTTAGCGTGTGCATGGCGAAAAGTAGGGCTTGCTTTGTGCAGACGCCAAAGGTCTCATATTTGTTCATCAGACCTCGGCGAAAGGCATACTCAATCTGCTTAGAGCGCCACAGCTCGGCGAAATGTTCAGCTTTGTCTCCGACGAAGTGGTGCAGATACTGGTTCATCTCCAAGGGATCGACAAGCGTACCGTAAACGTCAAACCCGATTGCGTTCGGCATGAGAGTGTGTGTTATGTGGTTAAAAACTTTTTAAGCGATATCAGGGGGCAGGTGGCTGACGGGAGCGATCGCTATAGACGAGTTTTGTTTAAGCTGGAGTTGAATTAAATTTTGGATATCTTTACGCCGGACTTCGATACCGCTGCTCAGATCGCCGGATGTTTTAAAGAAAACAGTACTATCGACCGTTTCTAAAGCAACCATTTGAAACAAAATGTGCGTGACGGGAATGGGTACGACCATGACTTGAGGGTCAAGCCCAGCAGCGGGGACATCTTGGAGGGTGGGGAAAGCGTAGATCACACGCTTTTCAACCGCTGGGTTGCCACGATTGCTTAATGTTGTCAAAATCCAGTCGTGGTCGAAGTTTTGGAGAATATAATACTGGGAATGACGTAACTGTTCTGCAAGCAGCTTGAGTCCGGGTGCGATCGCTGCTACTACCTGCGGCGTAATGCCATCTTGGGGGGCATTCTCAACCAGCACTTGGAGCTGTTCGTCTAAATCCATCCTGTTATGTGAGATTCACTGGTTTATTTGGGCATCCTAACTATAGCGGCTATACCTAATAACTGCTTAACCGGATAGATTTTGGGCTGATAGCTTAAAGATATGTCTAACTCGTCCAGGATGCATACGCCAAAGACCTCTGGGAAGCGATCGCCCAGATTTCTACCTGTCTGGAATCAGTGGCGGCGGCAGATAGCGGCGATGCCGTTGGCAGAAGTGGAAGACTCGATGCTGCTACGAGTGCTGGTGCAGGCACTGGTGGTGGTGGGAATTGTGGCGACGGATGTTGCCGCTGAGACTCAGAATAGCTTTTGGGCTGTGCCGCTCAGCATTGTGGGTGCAACTTGGAGCTGGTACTGCCGCCGTTATCGCAATATCCCAGTTAAGTTCTGTATCGCCATTGGGATGCTGGTGGGACTGGGAGCCTTCTTGGGGCGGTTGTTGGGTGAGTTGAACGATACGCGGCTGATGTTAGCAGATCTATTAATTCAACTTCAGGTACTCCACAGCTTCGACTTGCCCCGACGTAAGGACTTGGGGTATTCGATGGTAATTGGGCTGATTTTGCTGGGCATTGCCGGTACGCTAAGTCAGACTCTAGCCTTTGCACCAATGTTACTGCTATTTTTAGCGATCGCCCTGCCGGTTTTGGTGCTAGATTACCGCTCACGGCTGGGGCTATCCAAACAGGCAGAAGCTAGCACCTCACCCTTGTTAGGGCGACGCAACGGGTTGCCCCTACACTACTCACCTATTTCTCCCCGACGTTTGGGCATTTTCTTCCTCGTTATTGTGGGGCTGGGGCTAATCATTTTTGCGTTCCTGCCCCGATTGCCGGGGTATCAACTGCGGACTTTTCCCGTTAGTGCTGCGATCAAGGTTGAAGGTAAGTTCGACGCGCGCAGCATTATCAATCCCGGCTATGTCCGCAGGGGCAATACTGGCAACGGCAGCGGCATTGACGATCTCCGAAGTCAAGACCAAACTGGGAAACCGGGTCAGCTAAATAACACATTTTATTACGGCTTTAACAATCAGATCAATCAGAACCTGCGCGGCGAGATGAAACCCAAGGTGGTGATGCGAGTAAGATCACAGGCAGAGGGATTCTGGCGGGTACTGGCATTCGACCGCTACACTGGCAAGGGATGGGAAATTTCTCGCAATGAACAGGCTCTGACTGTCAAGCGCCCCAGCTGGTCTTACCAAATTTTTCTTCCCCCAGTAATCGCCCCTCGTACCAAGGAGGTGGTGCAGACTTACTCAGTGGTCTCAGACTTGCCTTCCTTGATTCCCGCCCTAGCTTACCCCAAGGAAATTTACTTTCCGACGCCGGAAATAGCTGTTGATGCGGAAGGCGGTTTGCGAGCGCCGGTGGGATTGTCAGAGAATCTGACCTACACAGTGATTTCTGAAGTTCCCTATCGCGATCGCACTCTCCTAGGACTAGCCCCAACCAACTATTCCAAAAATATCCAGCAATACTATCTGCAAGTTCCTCCCCAAATTGCTCAGAAAGTACGCCAACGCACTCTAAGTATTCTGGCACTCTCACCCAGCACCCTAGGATCAGTCTACGAGCAGACGTTGTATTTATCTCAGTACCTGAAGCAAAACTACAGCATCCCTCAAGACCCATTAGCCCTGCCCTTTTTAGGTAAAAACGAAGACTTAGTAGAGGCTTTCCTGTTCAAGCACAAAGGAGGCTATCCAGACCACTTCTCCACCACCCTAACAGTGATGCTGCGTTCCATAGGCATCCCAGCGCGACTGGTGGCAGGCTTTGCTCCGGGCCAGTTTAATCCGTTCACGGGTTTGTACGTCGTCCGCAACACCGATGCCTACGCAATGACAGAGGTTTATTTTCCCAAATCCGGCTGGTTTGCCTTTGACCCGATTCCCGGTCATGAACTCATTCCACCTTCAATAGAGGACTCCCAAACCTTTAGCGTTTTACAACAATTTTGGAAGTGGGTAGCGGGGTGGTTGCCTTCACCAGTTACAGGTCTATTGGATAGTGTGTTTAGTGCAATTGCTGGGTGGGTGACAGGAGCGATCGCTTGGTTTTTTGCTCTGTTTTCCCAAGGCTGGATTGGCTTGTTGACGGCGTTAATCCTGGCAACTACTCTGGGCTTTCTAGGTTGGCTGGGTTGGAACCAGTTGCGATGGTGGCGTTACCGCAGCTGGTTAGCTCAGTTGCCTCCAATGGAAAGCCTTTATCAACAAATGCTCCGCTGGGCAGCCCAGAAGGGTTTTAGCAAGCATCCAGCCCAAACGCCGCTGGAATATGCTAGAGTTTCGCACCAGCACCATTCTTCCGCAACTGCTGAGGTGATTGAGGAAATTTGCCTCGCCTATGTTTGCTGGCGTTACGGCGGTCAAGCGGCTAATTTGAAGCAGTTGAAACAGCGATGGCGAGAGGCGACAAGAACGAAGCACTCTGCGCTGGCGCGGGGGGTGTAGGGTGTGGGGTGTGGGGTGTGGGGAAACTCTTGCTAATTGAACCTAGATGTAGTACATAATTTCCATCTGCTGTCGGGCTGTTCGCCGCTCACACAGGTCTTCGAGCGTATATTTTTGCCAAACTGAGTTAGCTGCCTGAGATGCTTCCTGCCAGATTTCCTCAACTAACTTTCTTTCTACCGTTTTGGGAGTGGTTTTTTTAACAGACGTAGCGGCGTCTGTACCTTCCATACAGCACCAAGCCTCCAGTAGCGTAATCTTTTTAGGTTCTCGGGCTAGAATATAGCCACCTTTGGCTCCGTGTAGCCCCTTAATCAGACCTCCACGCCTCAAGGTAGCCAACAGTTCCTCTAAATAGCGAACTGGTATATTTTGCAGCGCTGCTATCTGTCGAATTTGTAATGGTTCGCCGCTATTGTAGTGAGTCGCCAGCTCTAACAGAGCAAGTAGTGCGTATTCAATCTTGGACGAGAGTTGCACAGCTGAGAATAAATCTAAAAGTTGATCGGGAGCTTTATCAGCTCTGCTCACCAGTATAGTTGACTTTTTTAGTCATTTATAGATAATGATAATCATTGTAAAATAGCCTCCACCCCAGCCCTGGCGCGAAGCGCATTAACTAAGCTTTGGCAATTTAGAGTGCGGACGAAAGGACTTGAACCTTCACACCTTGCGGTACTAGAACCTAAATCTAGCGCGTCTGCCAATTCCGCCACGTCCGCGTATTGGCTTTACGATTATAGCAAGAATAATCAGGAATAGAGTCTTGAGAAATTATTATGACGAGATAGCGAGTATTTACGATCGCACTAGGCCATTGCCACGCTCAGTGTCTGAGCAAGTAACGGAGTGTATACTCCACCTCGTCAAGGCGACACCGGAGACGAAATTTCTTGAACCGGGTATCGGTACGGGGCGGACTGCCCTGCCAATCATAGAAAGGGGGTATTCTTACACGGGCGTTGATATTTCAAAGGAGATGATGGATGAGCTTCGCCGCAAGTTGCAAGGTGTGCCTAATAATCTCACGCTGCTCCAAGCCGATGCCGCGTCACTTGGTTTTGATAATGACTCCTTTGATGTCGTGCTGACTACCCACATGCTTCAGTGCCTTCCTGACTGGCTTAAGGGACTAGCTGAAATCCGCCGTGTGTTGAAGCCAAATGGTTTCTACCTGGCTTGTGAGAATTTGTTGACCAAACACCAGAGAGATTTTGAGCAGCAGTGGCGGGCAATTCTTGCCCAATACGAACAAGGTCAGAACACCAACCAAATACCAAGCCTAAGCCCGTTTAAAGAGGGAATAACGCAAGTTTTAATTCAGCAGGGCGCGGTAGTCGAGACGGTGATTGCTGCCCAGTGGCAGGTCGAGCAGACAGTTGGTGAGTTGCTCGACGCCTACCAGTCGAGGGCTTACGGCATCTGCTGGTCAGTCCCTGATGATATCTTCTCATCTGCTATACGGGACTTCAAACAGTGGTGTCAGAAAAACTACCAGTATGAGGATCTAATCCTCTCCTCGGATGCCACGTTCGAGATCATAGTGGCACGCAACTGGGCTGCTGGGGTGATTGTGGCAAAAGACGCCCCACTCCTTGCTTGACAAAGGCTTGCAGGAAACCCAGCTGCTGGTTTTCCTGAAAAACGTTTTGCAAGGTTTGACCCAACTTGTTAAGATTCAGCCCGGCTTCAGAATCTGTGGATACTTCCTGCTGTTGGAAATACTCGATTAGACTAAGACCTGCTACCCGCGTCAGATAAGCAGCGCTGACCCCCTGCACTGCCCCACCAGCAACAAATGTGATCGCATTGCTTTTAAGCATAGTGCCAATCGTCTGGGTGGAAAGCTCTACTAAACCCAGTTTGAGCATCAGGCTTCCTAGTGTTCCAGCAACTGCTTGAGCCTGCTCAAGAGAAAATTTTTGCTGGTAGATCCCACCCAATTCCATAACCAGCTGGGCATTGATGGCAGCTGTTGCCAGTAGATCTAAGGCTGGGACAGGGTTGGCAAAGGCGGCGGCAGCGGCAATCCATTGGTATTGCTCAATGACTGGTACGGCGCGATCGCGTCTGAGTCCATTCAATGCGGTTTTCGCCTCTGCTTTGAACTCAACAGCTGCCCGCCTAGTCGTTGCCCACACTAGCTGTTGTCCTTCCTGCACCAGGATTTGAGCCAACTGTTCGGTTAACTGCTTTGTGTCTGGAGTTGGCTGTTCCAACCACTCCCGCACAGAACCATCTGACTGATGCTGACGCACTTTTACCGTGCCGGGAGATGCCGCGATCGCTACCACATGCTCTGCCCCTAGCATTTGCTGCATCCTCTGCCGCAGGGACAGCAACATAGTGGCTCGTTCTTCTGGTAAATATTGGTCTTGCTTGTTGAAAACCAGTACTGAGCGCTGATTTCCTGCCGCTAGATGCTGTAATATTTGAAACTCTGGCTCTGTCAAATCGCCATTCGTTACAAATAACACCAAGTCTGATGCGATCGCTGTTGCTAATGCAGCTGTTTCTGATTCCTTACCAGCGTCCGTCCCAGTAAATAAAGCCGGTGTCTCCCTCAAGTACAGCGATTGCTGTAGTTGTGGCACCCAGTTGGACTCTAGCTCATGAATCAGTGTCGTTTTACCCACCGCCTTGCCACCAGTGACAGCCAGCCGGATCTCCTGCCGCTCTAACTCAGCTTTGAGTTGGGCAACTTGTTTTTGCAGCCCCGCTAATGCCGCATGGTTTTCTGCTTCGAGCTGGTTAACCACGCCTTCTGCAAGGGCTATTTCTTTTTCCACCGTTGCCCGATCTAGCGGCGAGCTGTCTGGCTGCAACTGCGCCTTTTGGGACGCCCGTTGCTGGAACAACCACAAACCGCCCCCGAGTGCGATCGCACCTAATAAACTCAACTCACCCAGCTGAACTAACGAGTGATGCAAACTCTGTAACACCCAGAGTGAAAATGACAGACCAACTCCACCCACTAAAATAGGTCGCCGCAACTTAACAGCCATCCATTCCTCCGCAACCGTACTCCCACCAAGATTCAATTTATCAAAGGTGAGACCTTGGCAGATGTCCTTTTATCTATGCTAAGCGTTTCAGTCGGTTTCAACCGACTTGAGCTACTGGCTGTTCCCAACCACACCCCGAAGGGTGTTTAGAGTAATCAAGTCGTTGTCTTGGAGTTTGCTGCTGTTTCTGGTAGGTCAATCGTTTCAACGCCCGACAAGTCGATAGCAACGGATGCATGCTCCAGGGTAATGCCGACTACTTGATCAGTTGCGTCAAAATCAATGATCAGGTTATCTGTCAGGACTTCTGTCCGTGAGCTTGGTTCATCTTTCAAATCAAAGTAAAGCGTGTCTGTATCTGAAAAGTAGCGAATTTTCATGAATGATTCTCTGGTAAATAGCGCTTCAAGAAATTGCGATCAAAAAAGGCGTTGTGTACAGTTTCGCCGTCTTCTAGTGTGACAACCTTTAACGCCCGGTTCCCAAACTCCGGCACCAGACCCCAAAAGATGACTCGACCGTCTACTTGTACTTCCGTCATAAGTGGCTCCACTAAGACTCGTTCGCACCACTCGCGCCTCACCTCTGGGTGTTTAATCACTGTGACAGTCTCAAAGTAATGCGTGGTCTTCATGAGTGGGGCTAGCTCGTGCTTGTTGCTCTCTATATAACTAATGTAAATTTTTGATTTGCATGTGTTAACTTCTAGATTGCAAATTACTATATTGGTAGTAGAGTAAGCAATGTTGTAAGCTACAGGTGAAACCTACTTTTGTTTGAGTAATTTAAGAAAGGTACTTTACCTTCAACCGCGATTCATCCCCCTCTAAACTTCTCGCATCGTTATTGATATCGGCTACGCCTTATCAATACCTAACTCTTACCGTTATAGAGGCGGTCTTCTCGCGGTTTAAGGTAAATAGAATAAAACAAAACCCTGCAAGCTATTTACACCCACCAAGACTCAATTTATCAAAGCTGAGACCTTGGCATATGTCCTTTTATTTATGCTAAGCGTTTCAGTCGGTTAAAACCAACTTGAGCTACTCGCTGCGGAAATTGATTTCCAGGCGGGTAGGTCGGGTGATCAGAATATTTATCAGTCAAGCAGGTATCCTACCAGCGGCATTCCCCCGATGCGATCATCTCTACAATTTTCAACCCCAGACCTTGTGCTGGTTTTAACTCGGACAAAGGCACATACAACACGCTCCCTCCGTAACGGCTTTTAGTTAAACCATTTTCCTTGGCCATCTTAGTGGTTTCTCTAAGCGTACTCAGATATATCTGGGCTTCAGATTTTTCCTCTACTATACTGATAACAGTACATGGCAACTCCTTGCCATCGTCAACCCAAAGCACAACGTCTTTCCTACTTGGTCGCCAATTCTCCGGCACAGACATTGCTAAGGGCTTGGCAGTTTCTGATAGCAACTCTTGCAAAATCGCTACAAATATCTTTTTTTCCTGTTTGGTTTTGTCTATCTTTCCTAGAATCCACCTGGTTTTTTCTGCTGCCCGATAGTCCCATCCTATTAGAGGTAGCGTGATCCAAATACAGACAGAATCTTTGCTCTCATTTAGTTCAGGTTCAAGTGACTGGATAAACGCCGTTTCAATAATCGATAGCACCGCCTTGCCTTTACCGCATTCCAGCCAGGCGATGCGAAGATTGTTGCTTATAGACTTGAGTTGCTTCCATCGGTTGTGGTTCTTCCACCTCCACGCCAAGTTAATTGCTTGACCAACGTAGAGTACACGAGAGTTCGTATCGCTGTCGCCTTCGAGTACAAAATACACGGCAGGGCAGGTTGGTAGCTGATGTCGTTCACTCAAAGGTACTGAGGGCAATGGAAACGGGAGCAACCCGTCAAGGGAACGATATTGCAACTGGAGCAGATAGTCTGGTGAATTGGTAATTTAGCATAAAACAAAACCCTGCGAGCTATTTACACTTGCAGGGCTTGTTTTATTTGCCATTTAGTGGCGGGAAGTGGATTTGAACCACTGACCTTCGGGTTATGCCTACCATCCACAGCTTTCGCTGCCTGGATTAACCAGTTTGTGGTCTGGACTGTCCCTTCACCCTCGGCCTAACCGTTAGGGTGCCTGCCTACCAGTCTCTACACCTTCTCCGCTACCGGAGCTTGGTTCGGGATTACCACGCTAATGGCTTCCCCGAGTTTGACAGGTAATCACACACAAGTTTCCTCATGTGCCGCCCACTACAAGACTAACTTCTAAGCGTTTAGTTAATCTTGTGGTTGAGCCCGACGAGCTACCAGGCTGCTCTATCCCGCGTCCACTTATCTACTATAACTCCTATTTCAGAATTTGGCAACTATAGCAGCGATAATTCTCCAATAACTTCTAGACGCTTGAAATTACCCAGTGCCATAAACTTTTCAGATAGAGTTTCCGCAGCGCTGGGACTAATCCAGCCCATCTGCTTGAGCAAGTGAATGGCAACGGCATACTTAGCTCGCTTCGCCCCATCGATTACCTTAATTGCCAAACCCATGCCCTCACCGACTCTGCCGATGCACTCAACCCCTTCTGCCCCAGATTTACTCACCAGTTCCCCTGCCGTCAAGCGCATCAGTTCCGTATCAAATTCCCCCTCTCCTGCAACCATCACCGGGTGATGAGTCATGGCGCGGATAATGCGCTCCATATCCAAATTGACCCCAGAAGCTAGCTGGGCATACAACGACGCCATTTGCCCGAGTTGCATGAAATAGGTCGGAGCCCCACAGTCATCGTGAGCGCAGATAAATTCTTCAGCTGGCATTCGCAGGATTTCTGCCACTTTGGCTAATATTAGCTGTTGAACTGGGTGTTTGCGCTGCAAGTAAGTATTCAGAGGCCAATGCCGTTGCTGGCATACAGCTAGCATTCCAGCGTGTTTGCCAGAGCAATTGTATTGCAGTGGGCTGCTCTTTCCTTCTGGACTTGGACACTGAAGTGCCGATGGGTCAATATCAGCGCGCCACAAGATGTTAAACACCTGACGCACCTGCTCAATCGTGCCTTTGTGGGAGCTACAGATAATCGCTAAGTCCCGATCTGTTAGGTTGTAGCGTTCCAGTGTTCCAGTTGTAGTTACAGCTAAAGCCTGAAATGGCTTGAGGGCGGAACGGACAAACGTGGCAGTTTCGGAGTTTCCAGCCACGGATAGAACCCGCCCCCGGTCGTCGCATACAACAGCCTGGACTTGATGCCTAGATTCAATGATGCCCTCCCGCAGCAATCTGACTTCCAGTTCTGCGGCTTGAGTTCGTTTTCCCCTTGTCATGCGTAAGACTTTATCACTTCGGGAGACGCGAGCGCTAATATTTTAGTTAAGATTTTGGCACAGTTCACAAAAAATTCCAAACTAGCCCACCTGCAAGGAGAAATATAGCCAGAACTGTAAAAGTTCGCTCCAACCGCCGGATAATCGGTTGGACTTGGTAGGTGACAATTAAGCAATCGCGCGTGAGCACATCGACTGGCTTCGTCCAAGTTTGACCGTCATACCAACCAGACTCTTCATAAAAAATGGTTGGTTTGATCAGGCGATCGCGCACATAAGACCAGCCCAAATACAGCCGCACCAGTGCCAGTGTCAACCCTAGACTCGCTCCTGCCACGCCACTTAGTATAAACTGACCGGGATACTTATGGGGCGGAAAACTTGCCGCCGCCACGGGTCCGGCTATCAGCCACCATCCGCCCCACAGCCAAGCTATTTTTGTAATATATTCACGCCATTCTAGGGTACAGTAGCGAAAAAGCCAAGACGCTTTTAACTCCTCGTACTCATTTACCGGTTGCTGTTCAGAGGGCACTGGGCAAACAGGAACCGAAGACTCCATCATGGCGCTAATCCCCCACTGGCACTGGATTCTGGCAGCTCTATCCGTTCAGCATGACCCCAAAACGCTTCCAAATTATAAAACTCCCGCTCTTTGGGCATCATGATGTGAACCATCACCTCGCCGTAGTCCTGTAGCACCCAACTTCCCTCGGCTTTTCCTTCAGTTCGCAAGGGAAGCCGTTGCCACTCTTGTTCTACCTTGTCTTCTATTGCCCCAGCGATCGCCCTTACCTGCGCCCTGGAATAGCCAGTTACCAGCACAAAGTAATCAGCCAGATACGACACCTCTGCTACGCCCAGTAAAACCATCTCACCTGCTTTGCGTTCTTCTGCTGCTTGGGCGATGGTTAAGGCTAACTCTCGACTCTCCTCTAAGTTCTCTACTGCGGTTTTTACTGCACTAGAGTCTACTACGACCGACTTTGAGGGGGAATTTGCTTTTAAATAATCAGACATTAAACCTCATATGCTTTATTTACTGAACCTGTTTACGAGGATTTATAAACGACTGAAAATTAAACCCGTGCATGCACGGTAATTTTCTTTGAATAGTGCCCAAATCGGTATTCATGCAGTTATTTGAATTTGTTTATACTTATCTTTCGTCTTTTGCAGGAACCAATTCCGGGTAGATATTGTGCGGGGATGAATCAAACAATGGTTTTTGAGCAAGAATTTCAGAGAATAATCACAGGTTAGCCAAACGGCCTGTTCTAGATTTTCACAGCTGAGCTTTCGTAAAGCTTCTAACTCCGGGGTTTCGCCGCGACCTGGTTCCAAGCTATCTGCTAAAAATACGATACAACTTAGCAAACTCATTCCAGGTCTGCCTAAAGTGTGATTAGCGATCGCCTGCAATACTTCTTCATCTTCCACTCCAAATGTGTCTCTGGCAACGAGCGCACTCACCTGTGCGTGCAACAGATGGGGATTGGCTGCCATCACCTGGTCAATCTCCAACCCCTCTGCTCCTGCCATCTCCAACAGTTGTTGCGGCTTAAAATATTTTGCCAGGTCGTGCATCAACCCTGCACTAGCCGCTTTTTCTACATCAATGTTATAATGTTTCGCCATATCCTCCGACATCTGCTCCACCCTGAGAATGTGGTCGAGCCGGGATTGAGGAACATGATCTGCTAACCAGGCTAAGACCTGATCGCGCATAATAGCAGTGGACTCCAAGGTACGGTTGAAAGGGAACAGATTAGCGGCGGCTCCTTTATAAATCTATGTTCTTATTCTAATAGAGCCAGAAGCCTGGATTCGATTTCCCCTAGTGTAAAAGCCGCGCTAACGCTCGTTCAAATGACCATTAAAACCGCCCAAATCCCCACCGCACGGCTGATTGAAGTCTTTTCCGCTATTCAAGGAGAAGGGCTCAACGTCGGCACTCGGCAGATTTTCATCCGCTTTGCCGGGTGTGATTTGCGCTGCCATTTTTGCGACAGTGCCCATACTTGGAGTGCGCCGCCGACTTGTCAAGTCGAGCGATCGCCTGGATTGCGTGACTTTGAAACCCACTCAAATCCTGTGTCACTGCCTGTGTTACTACAATGGGTTGAGCGGCAAAATCTACCGCGTTTGCATGACAGCATTAGCCTAACTGGGGGTGAACCACTGCTTCATGCCCCTTTCTTGGTGGAATTTCTACCCCAGCTAAGGCATTTAACTAGGTTGCCCATATACCTAGAAACTGGTGGACATCGACCGCTTGGGCTAGCTATGATTCTGCCTTACCTGGACTCTGTGGGTATGGATTTTAAGCTGCCCAGCGTCAGTGGAGAAACCCGGTGGAAGGAACACGCAGATTTTCTCCAGCGCTGTCAGCAGGCATCGGTGGAAGTTTTTGTCAAAGTGATTATTTCTAGCATGACCGCTCCATCTGAGTTAGAACACGTTTCTGAGTTAGTTGCAGCTGTTAGTCCTCAAATTCCGGTATTTCTACAGCCAGTCACGCCCTTGGAGCCCTCCCAAAAACTGGAAAAGAACCCGCAGACACCAACTCCGGCTCAGGTTCTTGCTTGGCAAGCCCAGATGAAGGAAAAGATTAAGCAAGTGCGTGTGGTGCCACAGACTCATAAAATGATCAAGCAACTGTAATCTTCTGCTTGTCGGTGGCTCAAACGGTAATTCGAGCGATTATTGATATTGCTCGCCCTCGCTGATGGTTTTTGTTTTGGCTTTGGCTTTGTTAGCACTACGTTTCAGGGCTTGGAGTCGCCGTTCGTATTTCGCACGTTGCCGCTTGCTGGGGGTTTGGTCAATCAAAGCTTTCAAGGCACTGCCCAGACTCTTATAGGCGTTGGGGAGGCTATAACCAAAGCGGGTAGCAAGAGCGAGCGCTTTTTCATCCGCGTCTACCACTGCTTTTAACTGCTTATCCCCATTATTCTTCAGATAAAGCCGGTAGCCTGACACGCCGCACAACGTGACTGCCAACAACAACAGTAAGGCATCCTGCACCCACAGTTCACCCACAGCACCGCCCAAACCAATCGCCAGTGCTGCCATTTCCCAACCATCTTTGGGGATAGTGTCATTTTGAATCCGGGCGACTTCGTGCCAGAACAGCAAATTGCGCTGATCCATCGCCAGCAGATCCCATTTCACCAAATCGATTTGGATTTCTACTTGGTCTTTACCAATTTCTTCACAGCGAATCAGGGGTGGATTCACCTCAGTTGTGCCTTCAACCGTGACCCAGCTTTGCAATTCTGGCGGCAGTAAGCCTTTCAACCGCCGAAGTTCAATCATTTCAGCTTTGGCAGAGGAAGTTGCGTACGACGTCATAGACCCGGTTCCAGGAAATTTCAAATAAGGCTTATAGCTCCTATATTGAAGTATATCGCGCCATGTGCAGGCTAGACTATTCTGCTCCCCCTGCCCCCCCTGCTCCCCCTGCCCCCCCTGCTCCCCCTGCCCCCATGCCAAGAAAGCAAAAGTTTCCTTACCTAGTTGGTTCTAGATGGACCGCTCAGCAACAAGTAGATGGATGGCGGCACTTCCAGGTGGTCAACCGTAAAAACCAAGGTCAGTGGGTGTTTGCGGAGATGGTCGCTGCTTGTGATCCTAAAGTCCGTTTCTGGCTCAACGCCAAACTCTTAAAAAACCCCTGCCAGTGGCAAGGGGGCTGGCAATCTTTACAAGAAAGAGAGGAAATTGATGGAGATGTCTCCTGATTTGGGCAGGGATGACAAAGTTAATTATTTTTAACATAATTCTCTAGTAAGCGCTCACTGTCGCCTTTAGTAACTCATGTTTACGGAGTGGAATTGATTTGGCGATTGAGTCGCAGTTGGTAAACAGAGAGCAAGTGGCTTGAAATCAGCACTGTTGGTACTCCGTCAGTTGTGATTGATACTTTAGTAAACTCAGAGCCGGAAACTTTTTTTTGCTTTTGTACCTAATTTTATAAAATTAGTTATATAAATTCACTCTTTTGGGGTTTATTAGGCTATGAGACGGATTTATGGAGGAAATAATCCTGAAATAGCTTTAAAAACGTAATAATACTCAGTTTAAAACCCTATTTTGTCTGGAACACCTCTTTCTTTTCCCTCGCAGTTGCACAATAATGCATTGAAAGAAATCAGAAATGGCAATAAGCGGGCTATTGAAGCGCCAATGGCCCAAGGTTTAACAAGCAACAATAGGAGCCAACTAAAAGTGAAACTTGCAGTTTACGGGAAAGGCGGCATCGGCAAATCAACAACTAGCTGTAATATCTCCGTCGCCCTAGCCAAACGCGGCAAGAAAGTGCTGCAAATTGGCTGCGACCCCAAGCACACGACAGCACCTTCACCCTCACCGGGTTCCTGATTCCCACGATTATCGACACGCTTCAGGAAAAGGACTACCACTACGAAGATGTCTGGCCTGAAGATGTGATCTACAAAGGATATGGCGGTGTGGACTGCGTCGAAGCTGGTGGTCCTCCAGCGGGTGCCGGTTGTGGCGGCTATGTCGTAGGCGAGACCGTAAAGCTGCTGAAGGAACTCAACGCCTTTGATCAGTACGATGTGATCCTGTTTGACGTACTCGGTGACGTGGTTTGTGGCGGCTTTGCAGCCCCCCTCAACTATGCCGACTACTGCCTGATTGTGACGGACAACGGTTTTGACGCCTTATTTGCCGCCAACCGCATTGCCGCTTCGGTAAGGGAGAAAGCCCGGACTCACCCGCTACGTCTAGCTGGCTTGATCGGCAACCGCACCACCAAGCGTGACCTGATTGAAAAATATATCGAAGCAGTGCCGATGCCGGTGCTGGAAGTGTTGCCCCTGATAGAAGATATTCGGGTTTCCCGTGTAAAGGGTAAAACTTTGTTTGAAATGGCAGAGTCTGAACCTGCCCTCGATTACGTCTGCGATTACTACCTCAATATTGCCGACCAAATTCTGGCGCAGCCTGAAGGGGTTGTGCCTAATGACACCCCAGACCGGGAGTTGTTTACATTGCTGTCTGACTTCTACCTCAACCCCGTCAAAGCACCGGTCAGGAGTCAAGAACAGGAACTAGATTTGATGATGGTTTAACCTGACTCCTGTTCATAACAATATCAAAGGGAGAAAATTTGATTTATGATGGCTGAACCTGAAGCCCTGAAATTTGAGTGTGAAACTGGTAATTACCACACGTTTTGCCCAATTAGCTGCGTGGCGTGGCTGTACCAGAAGATTGAAGATAGCTTCTTTTTGGTGATTGGCACCAAGACCTGTGGCTACTTTTTGCAAAACGCGATGGGGGTGATGATTTTTGCTGAACCCCGCTATGCGATGGCGGAACTGGAAGAGGGAGATATTTCGGCTCAGCTGAATGACTATGAGGAGTTGAAGCGGTTGTGTTTGCAGATTAAGCGCGATCGCAACCCTAGTGTGATTGTCTGGATCGGCACCTGCACCACAGAAATCATTAAAATGGATCTGGAGGGCTTGGCACCAAAGCTGGAAGCTGAAATTGGCATCCCGATTGTGGTGGCTCGTGCTAATGGTCTGGATTACGCCTTCACCCAAGGGGAAGATACAGTGCTAGCGGCAATGGCTGTGCGTTGTCCTGAGCACTCACCAGTGACGGAAGCGGAGAAAGACGAACGCAATGCCATCTCCAAACTGCTCAACTTCGGTCGTAAAAAAGACCAAGTACTTGCAGAAGAAGCCGAATATGTCAAGCACCCACCCTTGGTTCTTTTCGGTTCCCTGCCTGACCCCGTTGTCACCCAGTTGACGCTGGAACTGAAAAAGCAGGGGATTAAAGTTTCTGGCTGGCTACCGGCGAAGCGTTACAGCGAACTACCAGTTCTGGAAGAAGGGTACTACGTTACTGGGGTGAATCCCTTCCTCAGCCGCACAGCTACCACCCTGATGCGCCGCCGCAAGTGCAAACTCATCGGTGCACCCTTCCCGATTGGTCCCGATGGCACCCGCGCCTGGATTGAAAAAATCTGCTCGGTGTTTGAAATTACCCCGAAGGGAATGGATGAGCGGGAAGCGCAAATCTGGGCAGGAGTGGAAGACTACCTTGAGCTGATTCGCGGCAAGTCGGTATTTTTCATGGGAGATAACTTGCTGGAAATCTCCCTGGCGCGTTTCCTGGTTCGCTGCGGCATGAGTGTGCCTGAAATCGGCATCCCCTACATGGATAAGCGTTATCAAGCAGCTGAGTTGGCTCTGCTGGAGAAGACTTGCCATGAAATGGGTGTGCCGACACCTCGGATTGTCGAGAAGCCGGATAACTACAACCAGATTCAGCGGATTAAGGAACTGAAGCCAGATTTGGTGATTACTGGTATGGCTCACGCCAATCCACTAGAGGCACGGGGTATCACTACCAAGTGGTCGGTGGAATTCACCTTTGCCCAAATCCACGGCTTCACGAATACCCGTGACATTCTAGAACTGGTGACTCGTCCACTGCGCCGCAACAACAACCTCAAAGACCTGGGTTGGGAAAAGTTGGTGAAGGAAGAAGCTAAGGTTTAGACTTCCTACTCCTGCCTTCCGTCAGGCAGGGGTAGACCATTATAATCTTGCATTCGCTTTCCAGAACATATGCCTATCCAGGGTGGCGCAAATGGGTGAGAAGGGTAAGAGGCGAGATCGTTCCTGGGCTGCTATCGCCAAAATCCCTTTGGTCGCGTGTGAGAATAAAATCGCAGTCTAGATCAGACGCAACTGCCCAAGCAACAGCATCTTCAAAATCTTGGATAGGTGAAAGTAGTGCAGCATCTATGGTGGCACGCTCAACAGTTCCCACTTGAACGTGAGTCAGCAGCGATAACAGAAGCGATCTTCTGGCTGAAGACTCTTTAATTTGTTTTCTGGCTAGATAATCAACCGTAGTGATGGCATGGGCTGATACATAACCTTCAAAAGCACCACGAGCCATTAAGTCAAACAGCCGCACTGTGTCCTGATACCATGGCTGACGCTTTGTCAAGAAGTCCACAAGTATATTGGTATCGAAAAGAATGCGCACTAGGGATGCTTTTCCTCTAGATATGAGATATATTCTTCCCTGATTTCTTGATCAGACTTGTGGGTATATTCGCCTTCAAGAACACCCATCAAACTACGTGTCCAAGGAGTTAGCTCGCTTTCCCAGTTCTCCTCTTGATCTGGCATAACTTTCAATAGCTCGGCTACTAATTGTGATAAGCTCATCCCCCTCTTAGCAGCCTCTCTCTTGCCTTTGACAATTAGGTCTTCGTCAATTCTTAACGTTAATTTTGTCTGCATTTTGATTGTGACGTACAACTTTATTTTAATTATACGTCACGACGCTAAATAGGGGTAACAGCAGTTAGGCAAACCCCATGCTAAACAACATGACCCCTAGCCCCTTTTTACAGATGGCTTTCAATTAACTGGCGGTACTGGCTTTTTGGCTTGATGCCTTTGAGTTCGTTCAACAGCTCCTTGTTCTTGAAGAATTGAATCGTGGGTGTCCCGGTAACACCAGCATTTTCTGCAATCTCGGGATCTTTCTGGATGTCAATCTCGACAAAGTGAAGTTTGCCGTCAAACTCATCCACCACCTTATTCAAAATCGGCTTGAGGGTGTGGCAAGGACCGCAACCAGGTGAGACGTATTTGACGATGAGTAGGCGATCGCTATCATGAAACAGTTTGCGCAAAGCATAGCCGCCCTGATGGCGGGTCGCATTTAGATCAAACCCCTCTGCCCACTCGGCTTCGGTTTGTTTCTGGGCTGGCTCCTCTAGTTCATTATCTGAAGTTTCAGGCCCTTGATGGAATTCCTGGAGCAGATCATTCACCGATAGCCACCGTTCTGCCAACATCGCTGCCATACAGCCGGTACCTGCGGCAGTGATGGCTTGACGATACTCATGATCTTGCACATCCCCAGCCGCATAAACTCCTTCAACACTAGTTTCCACGGAACCAGGCTTGGTCACAATGTACCCGACATCATCCAGTTCCAGCTGACCCTGAAACAGAGACGTGTTGGGCTTATGACCAACAGCATAGAATAGACCTTTAACATGCAGATCGCTCTGTTCACCAGTTTTGATATTGCGGATTTTCACCCCTTCCATATGGTTGTCGCCACCGAAGATGTCTGCTACCTCTGTGTTCCAGTGAACCTTGATCTTGGGGTTACTCAAAACGCGGTCTTGCATGGCTTTACTCGCCCGCATCTTCTCTCCCCGCACCAGCAAATTCACCTGATCGCCGTACTTGGTGAGGTAGATTGATTCTTCCGCTGCGGAATCACCCCCGCCAATTACAGCGAGTTCAGCCTTGTGGAAGATCGGCGTAGCACCATCACAAATAGCGCAGGCAGAGATGCCTCGGCTCCAGAACTGATGCTCGTTGGGTAGACCTAACCGTTTTGCCGTTGCCCCAGTCGCAATTACAATGCTGTTGGTTTTAACCTCACGCTCCTCAGAGCGGACAACGAAAGGACGCTGGCTCAAGTCAACTTCTGTCACATCCTCAGTAAATAACTCAGCTCCCCAGCGTTCAGCCTGAGCCTTCATTTTATCCATCAGCTCCGGTCCGGTAATACCTTGGGGAAAGCCAGGAAAGTTTTCGACCTCAGTCGTTGTCATTAATTGCCCACCCGGCAACCCCCCAGCTTGAAAGCCTTCAAATACAATTGGCTTGAGGTTAGCCCGTGCCGCATAGATTGCAGCCGTGTACCCAGCTGGGCCTGAGCCGATAATTACCAGGTTCTCTACGGTTGGATTTGTCATAGTCTTATAACTAAACTCATAACGACTTCGCTTTATTTAGTATAACAAAGCTTAACGGTTGACAGCATTTATTTAAAACTTAGTCCGATCTGCTCCCAGCGTGCCATTTGACAGTAGAATAGTGTCAAATGGCAAAATTAAGCTCATGATTCGAAATATGTTAGTGGCGTTGCTCAAGAAAAGAAAAAAGTGAGACCTTACCCAGCGATTGAAGGTATAAAATATGAGTCCATCAGAGACGTGGCAGCCCACTTCAGGCTAAGTAGAACAGATGTAAAGAATATCTTCGGCATCGCGGAGCGAACCCAGTTTCGATATGAAAAAGACAATCCTGTGGTCAAGCCAGCGGTGGTGGATCGACTAGGACGATTCAACCGCATTTTTAAGCAAGCCGTAGATCTTTTTGAAGACGAGGCGGAAGCTTGGAGGTGGCTGAGTACACCCAAATCCGTTCTGGACAACCATACTCCTTTGAGTTTCTTGGCGACGGATGCAGGGGCAAAGCAGGTTGAGGAGATTCTCTACCGTGCGGAGTATGGGATGTTCGGCTAGTGCAAGTCTGGCGTATTTGTAAGGAAAAGCACATGGCAACAGCTTTTTCTGGTGAGGGTGGCCTCTACACTGGAGCGCGGTGGACGCCTCAAGGCATTAGGGCTGTTTACACCTCCGAGAGCTTGGCACTTGCAAGTCTGGAGGTGTTTGTTCATACCGAGAGCGATAGGTTCCCTTTGGTGGGCATCCGGGCTTTTCTGCCAGAGGACATGGCGATCGCAGAGTTTAAGGTTGCCGATTTGCCAGATGAGTGGCAAGAGGAGTCGGTATATCCAGTTTTGCAAAAGATGGGCAAGGAATGGTTTTTATCTGCTCGCACTCCAGTTCTCAAAGTACCCTCCTCGATTATTCCTGTGGAGTACAACTACATTCTCAACCCCACACATCCCGATTTTAAAATCTCGCTCAATCCACCTATAGAATTTAAGTTTGATCGGCGCATGTGGAAGTTAGTTTGAACCAAGGGTGCTCAAGTAATTACAGTCGGTGCCTCCCGCTGCGTAAAATTACGAATCTGGGCTACTTCTTCCGCAATACTGATTAGCTGCCCCAGTGCCTGTTGCGTATCCACAGTGTGCTTTGCAGCATTAGGCTCGTAGCTTTCCAAATAGATTCTCAGCGTTGCGCCTTGCGTTCCTGTGCCTGAAAGCCGGAACACAATGCGGGAGCCATCGGTAAAGCCAAGGCGGATGCCCTGGTGCTGGCTAATGCTATGATCGATTGGGTCGGTATAACTGAAGTCATCACAGTACTCAACCTCGTAGTGGCTAAATTGCTTACCTTTAAGCTCTGAGGCTGATTTGCCCAGACGCTCCATTAGCTGCTTTGCCCGCTCTGCATCTACCCCTTCGTAGTCATGACGGGAATAGAAATTGCGACCATAGGTTTGCCAGTGGCTACGGACAATCTGCTCAACTGATTCTTGGCGCACAGCTAAGATATTGAGCCAGAACAGTACTGCCCATAGCCCATCCTTCTCGCGCACATGGTTGGAGCCAGTGCCGAAGCTTTCTTCACCGCACAAGGTTACTTTGCCTGCATCTAGCAAGTTGCCAAAAAACTTCCAACCTGTTGGGGTCTCATAGCAGTCGATCCCTGCCATAGCAGCAACCCTGTCTACAGCAGAACTTGTGGGCATGGATCTTGCTACCCCAGCTAGACCCTGGCGATAACCTGGGATCAGATGGGCATTGGCAGTTAATACGGCTAGGCTATCACTTGGGGTAACGAAGAATCTGCGCCCCAAAATCATGTTGCGATCGCCATCTCCGTCAGAAGCCGCGCCGAAGTCGGGTGCGTCGGTGCCGTACAAAATCTCCACTAGGTCATGAGCATATACGAGATTCGGATCAGGATGACCGCCGCCGAAATCCTCCAAGGGTTTGCCGTTAATCACTGTGCCAGCCGGTGCCCCCAAGCGTTGCTCTAAGATCGCATGGGCATAGGGACCCGTTACGGCATGCATGGAATCACAACACAGACGAAATTGTCCAGAGGTAAGTAGCTGGTGAATGCGAGCGAAATCGAACAGGGATTCCATTAATTGTGCATAAGGCTCTACTGAGTCGATAACCTCAACCACCAACTTGCCAAGTTGGAATTCACCCAGCCTGTCTAGCTCCACATCAGGCGCTTCTAAGATTTTGTAATTATCGATGACTTTGCTACGAGCATAGATGGATTCTGTAACCTTTTCCGGTGCAGGTCCGCCGTTGCTAATGTTATACTTGATGCCAAAGTCACCCTCTGGTCCGCCCGGATTGTGGCTAGCAGAGAGGATGATGCCGCCGAATGCTTGATACTTGCGAATCACGCAGGAGGCAGCCGGGGTAGACAGGATACCACCACGACCTACTAAGACGCGCCCGAACCCATTAGCTGCTGCCATTTTTAAAATGGTCTGAATGGCTTGGCGGTTGTAGTAGCGACCGTCGCCGCCAATTACCAGTCTCTGGCCCTGATAGCCATCAAGGGAGTCAAAGATAGACTGCACAAAGTTTTCCAGGTATCGGGGCTGCTGGAAAACATTGACCGGCTTGCGTAGCCCTGAAGTACCAGGCTTTTGGTCGGTGAAGGGTGTAGTCGAGAGAGTGCGTATGTTCATGATGATGAAAAACGACGCGGCGACTTTAGTTGCAGTCAGGTTTTCTCAATTATGGTATAGGAAGGGCTGCGATTAATCTACCCGTTGCACCCGTGCGCCAACAGACTTGATGCTGTACCGGGTGGCTACAGACTTAGAATTGTTGATGCCTTAATAACAACGATTGCTATTCCTTGCTACTTAGGCCAAAATAGAGTAGCCCAAATTGCAGGAGGATGGCATGAATGTGTCTTTGACACCAGAGCTAGAGCAGTACATCCAGGAGAAGGTTTCAAGCGGGCTGTACTACTCAGCCAGCGAGGTTGTCCGCGAGGGGTTGCGCCTACTAAAAGAACGGGAGCAGCTTCAACAAATTCGCTTGCAAGAATTGCGGCAAGACATTCAGACAGGGTTGGATAGTGGTGAGGCAACCCTCCTTGATATGCAAGACGTGAAAGAAAAAGCGCGGCAGCGTCGTCGGCAGCGGCAACCGCAGTAATGGCGATCGTTGTTAAACGCCCACGCGCAGAACTGGATCTTCTCGATATTTGGGACTACATCGCCGATGACAGTCGGGATCGGGCAGATGAGTTTTTAGATCGCGTTGAGGGCAAACTGCAAACGCTGGCACGTAATCCAGGATTTGGCAGAAGGCGTGAGGAACTGTTAGCTGGGTTGCAGAGCTTCCCGATCAGCAAAGACGAAGACCAGCGAGTCCCTGACGGAACCCGCTGATTTTACTAAGGTTCTAGAAAGTCAGTAAGAATCTCATCAGGTTCATCTTCGTAATCCAAATCTATTTGGTATTCATTCAGCGGTTCTTTGCCCCGTGTAGGTACAATAATCGGTTTCGCATTAGATGCGATCGCAGCCTGTTCCAAGGGTTCAGTCTTACCAAGGTGATGGGCTGCTCCCAAAATATCCTTTACACGTTTTTCTACTAAGGTATCTACGAGGGATACAATTTTTAGTTCTAATGATTTTCCCCAATTCTCTAGATACTCATCAACATCGATATCTACATCAACCTTGCTTTCTAATACTGAAATGCGTTCTAATATCATTTTAAAGTCCGTCTCTACAGCGTCGATATTTTCTGTAACCAAGTTAGTTTTACGGCTGTCAATATCAGCATCCAGATCAGAGATTGAACCTTCTAGAGCCATTGACAAACCTTGCTGACAGAATTGCTCGATCAACGCCGTTACAGTACATCCAGTCTGTGTGGCATAAGCTTTGAGGTTAGCTAACAAGTCGCCATCAATGTCGAGACTAACAGGTGTTTTTGCCATTGTGTTTTCGTACTTACAATAAATTGACAATTCGCTGTGTATTTACATATCTCCCTGGTTCCAGGTTTCCACAGCCAATATTGCATTGAAGTTAATAGAGATATCAAAGCCGCCGCGTTACTGACCAAAGTTCTGCGACGGCCTAAAACCCCTGAACAGATTTAAAACCATGGTATCGTCCCTTGCCTTTAGTCTAAACTCCAGTACGACGAGAACTGGCAGGAATGAGCACAACGGAGCTCTATGCTCCAATAGCTTCTCCATGGCTGTTTTGAGTAGAAAGCTAAGCTTTCTACCCAAGTTCAAATCCTGGACCAAGCTCAGTTTGTGGAAGTGGACGAATTCTGACATCTTGCTGCGTCAGTACAGAGATATTTCCAAGTAGTCGATCTCCGTACTCAGCGACCAATCTAACAATTGACTCTGCTTTCTGGTCGGGCCTCATCCCTGGCGAGAAGCGCAACAGCAGAATGCCTACTGAAATATAGCGTTTCCTAGTCTGATGAGGTACAGTAACAGCAATGTGTAAACCAACTTCGGATATTATCTAGAGACACCTTACCAAAAGCCTCTTCAATCGCTTTAGCTAAGTCAGGATAATTTCTGGCGCCGATTGAACGCAGCAGGCT
>JAABUX010000469.1_pt1 | contig 68918 bp, 59 predicted proteins | sample 5561851 | NCBI WGS metagenome assembly JAABUX01 (sample SAMN10711883, study PRJNA513361) | rock metagenome | isolation source: Antarctica rocks | place: Antarctica: Victoria Land, Richard Nunatak red sandstone | collected 2016-01-03
GCCCTCGCCCGTTTTCGCTGCACGCCCGCGGTCAACCCTTGCCATATTCCTCCTCGATCGCCGCCCAGGCCGGGAGGCCGACGATCTCCTCGAACTCCTTGAAATTCACGCCCTCGCCTTCGAGATCGAGCCGGCCGGCTTTCATCTCGTCCAGGGCCTTCTCGATCGTCCTGGTGGCGCGGAAGATGAGCGATGTCGCGTAGGTGACCATCGCGAAGCCCATCGCGTGCAGCTCTGCCGGGGTGAGCAGGGGGGTGATGCCCCCTTCGAGCATGTTGGCGATCTTGGGGACGCCTTCGAAGGCCTTGCCGATCCGCTCCAATTCCTCGACGGATCGCGGCCCCTCGATGAACAGGCCGTCGGCGCCGGCCTTGACGTAAAGCTCGGCGTGGCGGAGGGCCTCGTCGAGCCCGCCCTCGGTGGCCCGGGCGTCGGTCCGGGCGACGAGGAACAGGTCGGGGTCGCGTCGGGCCCCGACGGCGGCCTTGACCTTCGAGACCATCGCCTCGGCCGGGATGACCTCCTTGCCCTCCATGTGGCCGCACCGCTTGGGGGCGAGCTGGTCCTCGAAGAAGATCGCCGAGGCCCCCAACATCTCGTAGCCGCGGATCGTCCGCGTCATGTTCTTGACTTCGCCGTAGCAGTCGTCGGCGTCGACCATCACCGGCAGGGTCGTGGCCGCGATGATGTCGCGGACCCCGGCGCTCTGCTCGCCGTAATGGACCAGGTCGATGTCGGGAAAGCCGTGCCGGGCCCCGGCCAGGGCGAAGCCGCCGACCTGGTAGGCCTTGAACCCGGCCCGTTCGATCAGCTTCGCCGTGAGCCCGTCGTGCGCCGCGGGCAGGAGCGGCGGCGCCTCGCCCTCGACCAGCGATCTCCATGTCGCCCGCTTCTCCGGCCCCTTCCTGGCCATCGTCTCGCTCCTTCGGTTGAGGTTGCCCCGGGGGATATCCTCGGAGCGATGGCCGATCGGTCCACAACCACCATGCCGCCGCCCGATCCCATCTTCTCCCCGCGGCTCAGGCCAGCGACTCCGGGAGCGCCTGGGGCCGCCCGTCGCGGTCGACGCAGGCGAGGGTCGAGTGCCCTTCGGCCAGGAGCAGGCCGGCGCGGAACACCTCATACTTGTGCACGATCTTGACGTGCGTCACCCGCTCCACCGTGGTCCGGAGGGTGAGCACGTCGTCGTAGTGCGCCGGCCGCTTGTACTTGCAGCCGAGGTCGACGATCACCAGGAGGTGGCCGGCATCCTCCATGTCGCGGTAGGTCATCCCGCGTTTGCGGAGCAATTCGGTCCGCCCCATCTCGAAGTAGACGAAAAAATTCGCATGATGGAGCAGGCCCATCCGGTCGGTCTCGGCGTAGCGGACCCGGACCTGGATCTCGCCACTCTCGTGCTCGGCCATCTCGGGATTCCTTCCTGGGAGGCCCTCGCCCGGGTCGGGCTTCACCTCTTCAACGCCTCGACGACCTTTTCTTTGATCTTCATCCGGTCGCAGATCGCCCGGAGTTCGCCGCGGGTGAGGACCCGGCCGCCCTGGATCTCGACCTCGGCAAACTCGTCGACGGGGATCATGGACTCGCTCGCGCGGAGGTCGTGCGCCTCGACGACCCGCCAGTCGGCCGGCCCTCCGACGGGGCGGACGCTCGGGGCCCGGGCGTAGCTCGCGTCGAGCGCGGCGAGGCGGACCCCGATCGTCATCCAGAGCCGGACGGCGCCGGTCGAGGGATTGAAGTAGATCGGGATCGAGACGCGGGCGTCGGCGGCCAGGTCGGGGTCATCCCCGCAGCGGGCGAGCCAGGCGCTCGCGACCCTCTCGGCCGCGTCCCGGTCGACGCCGTCGACGTCGAGGCAGGCCGGCTCGTGGCCGATGTCCTCCGAGGACAGGAGATAGAGGCCGTAGAACAGGTCGCGCATCGAGCGAAGCTCGGCGTGCAGGTCCATCGCGCGCTCGCCCCCTTCCCGGAGGCCATGAAGCGACTTCAGCGTCGCCTCGCCGAGCGTCGCTTCGAGGAAATCCGCGAGGAAGGAGTAGGAGCGGGCGGTCCGGAGGAAGTAGGTCGGGTTCGGCTCGACCCGGAGCCTCGGCCGGATCGGGGGCATCCGGTCGACGGGCGGGCCCATCGCGCCCACGGGCCCGTCGAGCTGGCGGGCGTGCGTCTCCCGACGCTTGGTGACCAGGGCCTTGAAGGCCGCGAGCATTCGCTTCTTGTAGTTCCTCGTCAGCAGGAGCTTGGCCGCCTCCTCCCCCTTCTCGGGCAGGAGCAGGGTCTCCATCGCGTAGACCTGATGGTCGTACCAGCCCCCGTCCTCGCGGGGCCGGAGGTCGACCTTGCCCGAGCGGATGGCGGCGATCAGCTCGCGCATCAGGTCGGCGCCGGGCGGCAGGCCGTTCGGGAACAGCCGGCCCAACAGCTCGAACTCGCGCGAGGTCGAGGGCGGGAAGAGCGAGACCCGCCCGAGCGGACCGGGCGGGGTCCCGGCGATGAAATCGATCGGGGTCCGGCCGACCAGGGGGTTGCTCAGCTTCGCGTAGAAGGTGTAAGCCTTCTCGTAGTCGCGGCGGAGCCCCTCGTCGTCGCGGAGGACGCGGGCGATCTCCTCCGGGATCGCGACGTCGGCCATCGGCCGCGCGAAGTAGCGGAGCACGCGGAAGCAGTCGGAGAGGGCCTCGTCCCGGGTGTAGAAGCCGATCGGCTTGGAGAGGACCTCCTGCGAGCGGAAGCCCTCCGCGAGCGACCGGGCGCTCGCCGAGAGCTCGACCGGCTCGCCGCCCAGGCTCAGGCCGGCGGCCAGGTAGTCGGCCGCGGGCGATGCCGGGGCGACCTTGTCATGAACCCGCCGGAGCAGGCCGAGGTGCCCCTTCATCGCCTCGCCGTGGCCGAGGTAATACGCCCGGTCGAGCGCGGCGTAGAGGCCGTCGTCGAACTGCTTGGCCTTGCCGTCGATCATGTTGATCGAGGGGAGGACCGGCCCCCTGGCCGCCCTGATGGTCGCCGCGTAGCTGGGATGGAGGACGAGCCGCTCGGGGTGCTGGTCCGGCTTCACGACCGGCACGTCCAGGCGGATCACGGCCGCGCTGGAGTTCAGCGACCAGCTCTCGACCGGGCGGCGGTCGACCAGGGCCGGGTCGAAGGTGGTCGGCTTGTCCGCCAGCCGGTCGTCGACCAGCGGGATGGCGTCGTCCTTCGGCGCGGCGTAATCGGTGACCTCGACGGTCTCCGCATCCCCGTCGTCCGACTTCGCGACCGGTCTCCCCGCCGGCGTCCCGAAGAGGGGGGCGCGGATGCTTGGCGCGAGGCACAAGGCGAGCGTCGCCGACCCCAGGACGCCCAGGGCCGCGAGGCGGGCGAAGAAGCCGCGAGAGGGTCGCGTCATGGCCCGGTCTCCATCAGCGGGGTGAATCGACGGACGTGCCACGACCCAAGCTCGAAGTTCGGGCCCCCCCTTCAACGTATAACGTCCGGGCCGCCGCACCCGCCAGCAAATTCGCCGGATCGCGCAGGGGCTCAGCGTCGATCCGCCACCTTCTTGACGCCCTTCGTCGCGACGACGAGCGGGTAAGGGTCGAAGTCCCACCGCTCGCGGCAGGGTTCGCCGGGGCGGTACTCGGCCGCGATCCAGCGGCGGAAGTGGTCGGGTGTGTGGCGTAAGGTCCGGTCGCGGAGCCACCCCTCGTAGGCTTCGAGGTGGCGGAAGGTGACCACGCCGTCGCCGAGCCCGACGTACATGTGGCGGAGGGTGAACTGTCCCCTCGCGTCGGCCAGGGTCGAGCCGGGCCGGAGCAGCTCGGCGAAGGCGGCGACCATCCCGGTCCGCTCCGAGCCGTGGAAGCAGTGGATCAGCAGCGGGCGCTCGGCCGTCTCCAGGACCTCCAGGAGGGCCCGGGCCTGCACCCTCGACATCCACTCGCACGACGAGAGCGCGATGTCGACCTGGGTCGCCCCGCCCGCCAGCGTCGCGGCCCGCTCGTCGCGATACCAGGCGCTCTCGGGGTGCGAGCCCCGCAGGTTCAGGACGGTCCGGACCCGGTGCTCGCGGATCTTGCCCGCCAGCGAGCCCGCCTTCATCTGCCCCGAGCGATAGAGCTCGCCCGGCTCGATCGTCCCGAAGTTGCCGGAGACCAGGAGCATCCAGGCGACCGACGCCCCCGCCGGGACCAAGGCCACCAGGAGCGGACGCAGGAACCTGGTCCGGAACCATCGGAGCCGCATCAGGCGTGGTCCCCGGGGGGATGGGCCGAGGCGAAGGCCTCGATGAGGCGGTGGTCGGCCGAGTCGGACCGGGGCCTGGCCCAGGGGAGCGTGGCGACCTCGTCCCAGGCCCTCGCGGCCGACCAGCCGTCGTGCCGGATCCGATAGGCCGCCTGCGCCTGGCTCGACCGGTGGTGGCCGGCCACGCAGTGATAGAAGACCGGCTGGAGGCGGGGGTCGGCCAGGAGGTCGACCGCCCGATCCAACTCCGCGAGGCTCGCGAACGACCCGTGGATCGGCACGAACTCCCAGGCGACGCCCGCGTCGCGGACGACCCGGGCCTGGTCGACGTACTTGGGGTCGTCGGCGTTGATCGCCGTGAGCGTCACGATGGTCTTGATCCGCTCGCGGGCCAAGATCCGCCGGAGCGGCCCGGGGCGTTGCCAGGCCCCCCGGTAGATCCGGCCGGGGACGACCACGGCGAACCGCTTCTCGACCCAGTCGTCGCGATACTGCCACGCCCCATAGAACGCCGGGGGGGCCGCGACCGACCCCAGGGCGATCCCCAACCAAGTTCGACGCCGCACCCTGACACCCTCCCTTCGCCCTCGCCGGGCGTCGCGGATTGTAGCCGGGGGTAAGACCCTGGCAACCCCAACCCCCCGGTCCTCGGCCTCCGGTAGAATATCGGCTCGGCCGCTCCCGGATCGCGGGGATTTCGGGATGGATCTCCGCCCCCGGCTGCATGTCCCGGGTAGATGGTCCGCGTCGAAGGGGGAGGGTCGATGAAGCTCGGGGCCTTGGGGACGGCGGGGCGGGAACTCCGGGCGCTGTTCGACGGCGGGGCGACGGCGGGCCTGGCCGACGGGGAGCTGCTGGCCCGGTTCGCGGCCGGGCCGGCCGACGCCGGGTCCGAGGCCGCCTTCGCCGCATTGGTGGCGCGGCATGGCCCGATGGTCTGGGGGACTTGCCGGCGAATCCTCCGCGACCCGCACGCCGCCGAGGACGCCTTCCAGGCCACCTTCCTGCTCCTGGTCCGCAAGGCCGGCTCGATCCGGGTCGACGACTCGCTCGGCCGCTGGCTCCACGGCGCGGGGGTCCGGGTCGCGCTCCGGGCGAGGGCCTCCGCCCGTCGCCGGGTCGACGGCGACCTCGCGACCATCGACTTGCTCGTCACGCCGCCGCCGCCCGACGCCGACCTCCGCGCGGCGATCGACGAGGAGGTCGACCGCCTCCCCCCGGCCTACCGCTCGGTCGTGGTGCTCTGCCACCTCGAAGGCCTGACCCGCGAGCACGCCGCCTCGACGCTCGGCTGCCCGGTGGGCACCGTGAACAGCCGGCTCTCGCGGGCGGGAGGACTCCTGAAATCCCGGCTGACCCGCCGCGGGCTGGCCCCCGCGTCGGCCGCCCTGTCCGCCTGGCTGACCGCCCCCGAGGCGTCGGCCGCGGTCCCGCCGAAGCTGGCCGGCGCGACGGTCGCGGCCTCGACCCGGATCGCTTCGGGCGGCGCACTGGCCGGGACCGTCACGGCCGGCGTCGCGGTGCTGCTCGATGGTGTCCTGAGGAGGATGGCCCTGATGACCCTGATGAAGACGACCGCCTTCGGCTCGACCCTGATCGCCCTGGCCGCTTTCGTCGCCGGCGCGGGAGATCCGGCCCGTCCGGCGGGCGAGCCGCCCCGGTCCGACGACCCCCCGCAGGCGGCGAAGCCGGCCGAGCCGCCCCCGAAGCCGCCGACCCCTTCGGAGCAATTCCGGTCGATCGAGGCCGAGTGGAAGGCCGCGCTCGAGAAGTTCTCGGCCGAGATGGGCAAGGGCAAGACCCAGGCCGAGCGGGACGCCATCTTCCCAAAATTCTACCCCGACGAGATGGACTATTTCCGCCGCTGCCTCGAACTGGCCGACGCCCACCCCAAGGACCCCGGGGCCCGCGATGCGCTGCTCTGGGTCGTCGGCGAAGGGATGAGGAACAACGACGCGACCGGGCCGAGGATGGTCCCCACCGGCAAGGCCGCCGAGGCCCTGGTCCGCGACTTCGCCGACGACCCCCGGGTCGCCCGGGCCGCCCTCCGGATCGATAACGCCCCCTCCGCCAACCGGGGGGCCTTCGCCCGGGCCCTCCGCGAGAAGGCGACCGGCCGCGAGGCCAAGGGGCTGGCCACCCTCGCCCTGGCGCAGTACCTCGGTATGGAAGCCGATATAATCCACTTCGCCCGGACCAACCCGGTCCAGCCCAAGTCGAAGTACCAGATGCGGGATGACGAGGGGAAGCCCTATATCAAGGAAGGGCCCGAGAGCTACGCCGACTCGTACTGGCAGTGGCTCCGCTCCCGCGACGAGGCGGCGACCCGGGCGGAGTCCGAGGCCCTCTATCACCGCGTCATCGCCGAGTTCGCCGACGTCGTTCACAACCCCATGCACTACGAGGGCGGGAAGCTCGTCAAGAACCCGAGCCCGAAGACCCTGGCCCAGGTCGCCGAGGCGAAGCTCGACGACCTCCGCAACCTGGTCGTCGGCAACCCGGCGCCCGAGATCGAGGGGCCCGACCTCGACGACAGGCCCCTGAAGCTGAGCGACCACCGCGGCAAGGTCGTCGTGCTCGCCTTCTGGGGTTCGTGGTGCGGGCCCTGCATGGCCGCCATCCCGCAGGAGCGCGAGTTGGCCCGGCGGCTCCAGGGCAAGCCTTTCGTCCTCCTGGGCGTGAACGCCCGCGAGAAGCCCGAGGCCGCCCGGAAGGCCGTCCGCGATGCCGCGATCACCTGGCCAAGCTGGCATGATGGCGAGGAAGGCGGGATCGTCGATCGCTACCACATCCGCAGTTTCCCCACCGTGTTCGTGATCGACGCCCGGGGGAACATCCGCAGCAAGGAGGCCGGCGGCGAAGGGCTGGACAAGTTCGTCGACCAACTCCTCGCCGAGATCGAGCCGAAGCCGGCCGACCCGGAGTGAATCCCCGTGCCCCCGGGCCGTCTCCCGGATTCCCGCCCCGGTCCTCCTCCGATCTGATGATCGGAGGAGGACCGGGGCGATTTTCGTTGGGTGGATCAGCCTCGGAGACGCCCGGCCACGCCGAGGAATCCGGCATCACTCCTCGCCCTCCAACTCCTGCTCGACCTCGTCGGCCGGGGCATCGAGGGCGATGCCGAACCTGGGGGCAATCTCGGGGGCGAAGCGGGCCAGGTCGCGGCGGGCTCGGTGGAGGGCGAGGTCCTTGGCCTTGGCCTCGAGCATGATGTCGAAGTCCAACTCGCCGGCCAGGCGGAGGAAGGTGACGAACTCGAACGGGTTGACGAAGTCGGCGTGCCCGGTCCAGATCGGCGGCTGGAGGACGGCGGTCGTCTTGCCGGTCTTGCGGTCCTTCCGCTTCACCTCGCGAAATTCGGTCCGCGGGGACGAATAGTGGATCTTGGGCCGGACCCCGGCGGGCCAGGTGGCCAAGAACCTCGCCAGGGTCTCGCGGAGGCCGAGCCCCTCGGGGTTGAGGCACCAGTAATGCTGGTGGTCGAAGATCAGGGGGACGCCGGTCGCCTCGTGAATCCCGAGGACGTCGGCCGGGCCGTAGCGGATGTCGTCGTTCTCCAGGACGAGACGACGGCGGACCGGCTCGGGGAGCTTGGGGAAGGTCTCGGCCCAGCGTCGGCAGCCGGAGACGCGGTCGCCGTAGGTCCCGCCGACGTGGATGACCAGCACGGCCTCGGGCCCCAGCCCCATCAGGTCGAGCATCTCGGCCTGGGCCACGAGGTCGGCCACGCTCTTGGCCGTCAGCTTCGGGTCGGGGCTGTTGAGGATCACGAACTGCGAGGGGTGGAACGAGAGCCGGACCCCCCGCTCGCGGGCGAGCCGGCCGACGTCGCGCAGGTCCCCGGCGCACTCGCGGATCTGGCCGTGGAATTGCGGGAGGTCGGGGTGGGTCGCATATGGGGCGAAGTCCGACGCCATCCGGTACATCCGGATGTCCCGCTCGAGCAAGTAGTCGAGGATCGCGCGGAGGTATTCGAGCGAGACCCGGAGGTGCGGCCCGCTCTGCCATCGCCGGGCGTCGTTGCTCCTGAGGTCGGGCTGTCCCAAGACCTTGACGGGAAACCCGAGCCGGAGCGTCTGGGGAGGTTCGGCGGTCGCCATGTTCGAGAGCGAGCCTTTCCGGGCGGGTCGCCGCGACTCTATCTCGTCTCGGGCGGAAAAAGGCGACTAACGCGGGGCCTCCCTCGGGGATAATTCCGGGTGGTGCCCCGACCAAGGGCCCGGGCCAAGAGGGCGACCGCCCGGCCCCCCGTTGGGTTCGTCTTTCCCCGACACCGCTGCTCCGGAGCGAATGCTGTTCCAACGAAGTTCAGGGCCGTCCCGCGGGGTGGATGAGATCCATCCTCGCATCGGGTGCTGGAGCGATCACACCGTCAAGCTGGGTAGGTTGGTCTGTCCTGGTCGAGTCGTCCGGATCGAGGTTCGCTTGACGAAAAGTCGATCCGGGTGGTAAATTGCATCAACCTCCGGTGAGTCTCCCCTCGCGCACTTCTCGTCCGGCCGCCGTCTCCGGCCCAATTCGATCGTTATGGGAGCTTGGCCCGTGAGCAACCCGCTATCCCGCCGCCTCTTCGTGTCGTCCCTGGTCGGCGTGCTGGGTACGTCGTGGGCCATGGCGTGGGGCCAGGACCCCCCCAAGGGCGACTTCCCGCCGCCCGAGCCGATCCCCGCCGTGACGCTGGGGCCGACGCTCAAGACGCACCCGATCCAGCGGACCGCCAACGGGTTCCTCAATCCGGCCGCCAACAAGACGACGTTCAACCAGCGCTGGGTCGATGCTTCGGTCCTGCCGCGCGACAAGCAGGGGATCTGGGTCCTCGACTTCGCCTTCCGGCCGCTCCGGATCGTGACGGTCGACGACGCCAAGGGTCGCCGCAACGTCCATTACCTGTATTATCAGGTGATCAACCGGACCGGCGAGCCCCGGATGTTCGTCCCCCAGTTCACCCTGGTGACCGACACCGGCAAGCGGTACGAGGACGCCGTCCTCCCGCAGGCCGTCAAGGTGATCCAGAACCGCGAAGACCCCCTGATCACCAACCTCTACGGCGCGGTCAACATCATGGGGATGGTCCCGCCGAGCAACAAGCAGGGGGTCGAGGACGCCGTCTTCGGCGTGGCAATCTGGGAGGGAGTCGACCCCCACGCCGACAAGCTCACCGTCTTCGTCCGCGGCCTCTCCGACGGCTACCGGGCCGACCCGGCCCCCGTCGCGGGCGGCAAGCCCGTCGTCCGCTACAAGGCCCTCCAGATCGACTTCCAGCGCCGCGGCGACGAGCACGATATCAAGGAGCGCGAGATCAGCCTGTCCGAGCCGCCCTACGACTGGACCTATCGTTGATCATGCTCGCAGATCTCGAGATTTCGGAAATCAACCTGATCGCCCCGATCTTGAAATCTGGAATCGGAAATCCTTGAGATCGGCCCGCTTTCATCCCCCCGAATAGCTCGCCGGGTCCACCAACCCGAGCCCCCGGAAGGCCGCCAGGCGGAGCGAGCAGGAATCGCAACGGCCGCAGGCGAGTCCCTCGGGCGTGGGGTCGTAGCAACTGTGGGTCAGCCCATAGTCGACCCCCAGCTCACGCCCTCGGGTGATGATCTGTTCCTTGGTCAGCATCAGCAGCGGGGCATGGACGCGGAACCGCCCGGTCCCCTCGACGCCGGCCCTGGTCGCCAGGTTGGCCAGGGCCTCGAAGGCGTGGAGGAACTCGGGCCGGCAATCGGGATAGCCCGAGTAGTCCAGGCAGTTGACGCCGACGAAGAGGTCGAAGGCGCCGAGCGTCTCGGCCCAGGCCAGGGCGAGCGACAGGAAGACGGTATTCCGCGCCGGGACGTAGGTGATCGGGATGCCGTGGGCCATCGCGTCGGCCGGCCGGTCCTTGGGCACGGCCAGCGAGTCGTCGGTCAGGGCGCTCCCGCCGAAGGCCCGGAGGTCGATGGATTGCTCGACGTGCCGGGCCACGCCCATCGCCCGGGCCACCGCGCGGGCCGCGTCGCGCTCGACGGCGTGCCTCTGGCCGTAGAGCACGGTCAGGGCATACGTCGCGAAGCCCGCCGCCCTCGCCTCGGCCAGCGCCGTGGCCGAGTCGAGCCCGCCGCTGAGCAGGACCACCGCCTTGGGCGTGGCCGGTTCGGTCGTCATGAATCTCACCCGGTTCGGATCAGTAATCGTCGGCCCCGACACTCTCCGCCCCGGCGGGGGTGCTCAAAGCCCGGAGGATCTTGGGGTCAATCTTATCCTTCAGGAAATGGACCGAGCCGTCGGCGAACAGGAAGTTTGCCCCGCCCGGCGCGGGGCCCCCGAACCCGCCGGGACCCCGGTTGATCCCCTGGGCCGGGTCGCGATAGTTCGCCGGGTGTCCCCAAGGCTTGAACTCGCCCGCGGCCTCGCCCGCCAGGATCGTCCGGGCGGTCCCGTCGGTGATCCCGGCCGACTTCCGGGGGACATCCCCGCCGAGGACCCGGACGTTCCCCGCGTAGTGGCTGGGCGTCGGGGCCTGCTCGTCCCGCTCGGTGACGACACCCGGGACGCGGAAGATCCCGATCCCGGTGCGGAACACCGCCGCGTTCCTGGGGTCGTCCCAGGGGACGGCGAAGTCGATCGCATCATAGAGGTCGATATTGTCGATATAAGGGAGGATTCGGGCCTGCCAGCCGTGGAGCAGCCGCCCTTCGTCATCCAGGCTGGTCCCGGGCGGCAGGGCCCCGTGGGTGCTCTCATAGACGGCGAGGCCAAGCCCGATCTGGCGGAGATTGCTGGCCGATTGCATCCGACGCGATACCCTGTGCCCACCGGATGTTTTGACCCAACCCTCCGGCGAGGACAGGAGCCAGCCCGCCTGGTGCGCCACGCCCGCCGCCGAGATCCCCGCGGCGAACATCAGGACGACCCCGGCCACCAGCGAGGCGGTCCACCTCGGCGACCATCCCGGCCCCTCCTCCCCCCGGATCTGGCGATGGAGCCAGCCGAAGAAGGAGTGGGCCAGGATCGCGAACAGGGCCAGGCAGGCGACCGCGATCGTCACCCCGCCCGGGTCGACCGTCACCCCGGGCACCACCCTCGCCAGGAAGTAGGCCCAGCCGGCGGTGATCGACAGCAGGATCTCGAAGGGGAACGACAGGCCCAGGCAGGCGAGCCCGAGGAGCGTGAAGAAGCCCAGGGCCGGATAGAGCACAACCCGCCTCATCGCGACCCCCCCGCCGGCTTGGCCCGCCGGATCTCGTCGAGGGTCATCCGCTTGACCGAGCCGTCGGCCGAGAGGACCAGCCGATCCGGGCCGTACAGGCCGGGCTCGTAGGCCAGGGGAAACGGGCCGGCGTCGACGGCCTGGCCGGGGACGTAGACGTAGCGGAGGCCCGAAAGGTCCGGGAGGCGCCAGGCATCGTCGGGGATCTCGGGGGCCGAGCGGTCGGCGGGGAAGTTCCCGTCGTGCCCCTCGGCGTATCGCCAGAGCGCGGCCCGGAGGCGGTCGAGGGCCAGGCGTCGGGACTGCTCGGGATCGGAGGGCGGCGGCGGAGGAGGGATCGAGTCGTCCAGCTTGTAGGTCAGGCCCTGCTTCTTCCAGGCCCCGGGGGTCATCAACTCGCGGGCGCCGGAGATCATGGTCAGGACCAGGAGGAACACCAGCCCCCACATCCCGACCAGCGTCAGGGCCCGGCCGAACGAGAGCCGAGGCAGGCGGGGGAAGTCGCCGCGGAGCCCGTTCCAGATCGCCCGGACGCCCCAGGTGCAGACCAGGAACCCGGCGAGGAAGAACGAAATCGCGTCGAGCCGGGGCCGGACGAGGTCGTTCAGGGTGAGGGAGGGCATCCCGGCCCGCGCATCGGCGGCGAATGCGGACGTCGCCGCGACCGCGATCGGCAGGGCTCGGAGGATCGGCTTCGCCATCGAGATATCGCCGTCGGGGAGGTCGGTCGGTCGCCCGATTGTCGACCCGCCGGGCCGTCCGACGCAAGGGGCCGGCGGCCTCGATCGCATCCCCTTCAGCGTCCCCTGGGCCTCGGATCGAAGCCCGCCCGCCGCGTCCCGGCGTCGCCGGGGCGGGGGGCGACCGGCGCGATCGGGGACGGCTCGTAGAGCCGGAGGAAGCGGTAGTAGACCTCCAGGGTGAGGGTCGCCAGCGCCGTGCCGTAGATCCGGCCGCCGTGCGTGCCGTACTGGGTGTCGTCGGGGTCCCAGCTCCCGGCCATGTGCCCCTGGATGCGCTGGCGGCGGACGACCTGGTCGCGGACCCGGGCGTTCCACGTCGACCACGCCTCGCCGCCGTGCTGGTACATCGCCAGGGTGCCGTAATACAAGTAGTAGATGTTGTACTCGCCGCCGTCCGAGCCGTTCTGGAGCAGGTAGGAGGCCGCCTCGTCGCTGGCGCGGCCGGGACCGCCGATCTCGAGGAACTGGCGGCAGGCCCAGGCCTCGGCGGTCATGGTGGGAGTCTCCTTCTTGCCGGGCTGGTAGCGGGCCAGGCCGCCGTCGGGCCCGGTCGCGACCTTCTTGAGCCAGGCCGAGATCCCGGCCTGGGTCGGCGGCGGGATCGGGATGCCCACGACCTTGGCCGACTTCAAAGCCATCACCGCCCAGCCCAGGATGCTCGTGTCGCCCACCGGGGCCCCCGGAGCGTACCGCCAGGACTGGCCGTCGGCGGCCCGACCCCGGACCAGGAAGCCGACGGCCTTCTCGACGGGCAGGCGGAGCCTGGCGTCGCCGGTCAGGGCATACGCCTCGCAGAGGGCCAGGGTCGCCATCGAGTGGCAGTACATCCCGACGGCCAGGCTCTCGCCCCGGAGGTCGCCGTCGGGCTTCTGCGCCCGGCGGAGATAGTCGATCCCCCGGGCCACCGTCGCGGCATATTTGCCGTCGGTGTGGGTGTAGCCGGCGCCGAGGTACGCCAGGAGGGCCAGGCCGGTCAGCGCGGTGTCGGCCTCGGGGTAGTAGCACTCGCCGAAGCAGACCTCGCCGTCGGCGCAGTGGATCGTGAAAGAATCGTCGTTGCCGAAGACGCTGCCGTCGCGGTTCCGGAACGTCCCGCCGTCCCATCGGCCGTCGGCGTCCTGATGCCGGGAGAGCCAGTTGAGCGCCCGCTCGACGGCCTGCTCGCTCGCCAGGCTGGCCCCGGAGCGCTGGGCCAGGGCGGTCCGGTTGGGGTCGAGCCTCGATCGGTAGACCGGCGGGACCTCGGACAGCGACCGCCGGCCCGCCGACCTCGGCGACGCGGGCATCACCGACGGCCCGGTCGGGGTCGCCCGGGCCAGGTCGATCGGGGTCGAGGCGGCCGGTCCGCGCCGAGGGGGAGCGGCGGGTCCCGAGGCGGCCGGGGCCCGGGTGGGCCGGGACAAGCGGCGGACGTCCGCGTCGGGCAGGTCGAGCCCGGGCGTCGGGCCCGACTCGGCCGCGGGGGCGGGGCCGGGGGCCGCGACGTCGGCGTCCTCCGCGGCGGCGGCGACGGCGACGGCCGGCGCCGGGTCCGGGGCCCGGGCCGGCGCCGGGCGGGCGGGGGCGACGAGGTCGCGGTCGAAGCTCGGGGTGAGGGCCGGGGTCGGGGCCGAGACCGGGGCCGCGGGGGGCAGGGCGACCGGCTCGCGGGCGGTCGGGGGCACGGCCGAGGGGCGCGGCGTCGCCCGAGGGGAGGAAGAAGCGGCGGCGGCGGCGGTCCGGCGTGACCGCGAGCGGAGGTCGGCGTCGGCCGGGAGGTCGGCGCCGGGCGACGGGTCGGCCGCGATCGGCGCGGGCACGACCGCCGCCTGGCCCACCTCGTCCGCAGCGGCGGGGGCCACGGCGGGCGGTCCCTCGGACGCCTCGACGGCGACCGGCCGGGGGGCCTCGACCGGGGGCGGCGGGGGCGAGGCCAGCTCCGGCGCGACCCGCTCCGTCGCCAGGGGCGGGGGGATCGCCGGCGGCTCGGGGCGGGCCGAGGACGACGACGGGGTCGGCTCGGGGCGGGGCGCAGGCCGGTCGGCCTCGGCCAGGCCCAGAGGGCCAATATCCCGGTCCCAGGCGGCTAACTTCCGGTCCGATCGGCCGGCGATCGCGGCCCGGCCCCGGGGCGAACGGTCCTCGTCGACCCAGGGCGTGACGCGGACCCGCTTCGCCGGCTCGGCCGGCTTCGGGTCTTTCCTCCCCAGCCGGAGCATCGTCTGGACGACCGGCGAACGGCTCCCGAACGCGATCAGGCCGACGTGGACGGCGATCGACAGGACCAGGCACTTCCGGAGCGCCCGCCTCGATCCCCAGCTCGTCCAGGTCATCAGGGCGAGGCACACGAAGATCAGGCCCAGGCTGGCCCAGGCCCCCAGGTCGACCCGCAATAGCTGGAGGAACGTTTCCAGGTTCAAGCCAGTCATTCGGGTCGCGTCCTGCACGAGGGGACCGGGCGGCATCGGGCCGAGCACTCCTGATGCCTTGTTGTAAAGCAATCCGCCGCCCACCGCCATCCGATCCGGTCAGTCGTCGAACTGATCGTCGTCCCGGTCGAGGTTCCGGGCGATCGAGTCGGGGATCTCGACGCGGATCGGGTGCGAGCTGCGGATCGGGAGGTGCGGCCCGCGCCGGGGCTCGGGGGCCGGGCGATGCGGCGCCGGGGCCTCGACCGGGGTCGACATGGCGATGGCGTCGACGGTCTCGGCGCCGAGGCGGTCGATGGCGTTGCTGAGCCGCTCGACCCGGCCGATCAGGCCGTCGTAGGCGACCAGCGCCAGGATGGCCAGGGCGACGCCGGCGGTCAGCGGGATCAGGGCATGGCCCACCGTCGGGGCCCACTCGGCGCCCGGGGCCGAGAGGGCCCGGCCGGCGGAGACCAGGCTGCCCAGGAGCCCGAGCAGGGGGGCCATCGCCGCGATCCGCCGGAGCGTGCCGACGTTGCGGCGGAGCCGGTCGGTCTCGACCCGGGCGGCCAGGGCGACGGCACGCTCCAGGTCGGCCACCGGCCGGCCCCAGCGGCGGACGGCCGCCACGGCGACCCGCGCGGCCGGGCTGGGGTTCAGCTCGCAGAGGTCCAGGGCCTTGCCCCGGTCGAGCTTGCCGTCCTGGAGCCGCTCGCGGAACCGCTTGAGGAAGTTGCCCGGGGTGACCCGGCGGCGGCGGAGCTGGGCCGTCCGCTCGACCATGACCATCAGCCCCAGGACGGCGCAGGCGCCCAGGCCGCCCCAGGTGACGCGGTCGACCGGCGGGGTCCGGCGATACCAGGCGGTCGCCTCCTGCCCGAGCCGCTCGGCGCGGCGCCCGAGCGCGTCGAGCGTCGGATTCCCCCCCGCCCCGCCGTCAGCGCCGCCCGCCACCGCGACGGACCCGAGGGCGAGGGCGAGCCCGGCGGCGGCCCGGACCAGCGGGCGGACCTTCAGAGACGATCGTTGCATGGGACGGCGTCCTTACCTATGGCCCATCGCGGGGCGTCCCGTCGCGTGGGACGCCCCCGCAAGTTGTTCGATGCCGGGAGGTCCGAGGCGGTCTCGCGGGCGGGCCGGCGCGGGGGCGCCGGGCGATCGGCGTCGACCCTCTCTCCCGAAGTATCGTGGGTTTCGCCCTCGTTCCTGCACTCCGGGCGGAAAAAAGGCGCCGGGGGCCCCGGATCAGCGGGCCGGGGCGACGTCGGCCGCCGGGGGCCGGGCGACCCGCCTGCGGGCGGCCTCGATCCGGCGGCCGGCCTCGTCGACGTTGCGGTCGCCGGGGAACCGGGCGCGGAGCTTCTCGTAGGTCTCGGCGGCCTCGGTCCACTGGTCGAGCTTCTCGTGGACCTTGCCGGCTTCGAGGAGGGCGACGGCCTGCCACTCGGGGGCGTTGTACTGGATCACCACGCGGTAGAACTCGCGGAGGGCGTCGCGGTACTGCTCCTGGTGGAAGAAGGTCTCGCCCCGCATGAGCTGGGCCCGGGCGGCCAGCTCGCTCCCCTTGCGGGCCTCGATCGCCCGGTCGAACGCCTCGCGGGCCTCTTCGAACCGGGCCAGGCCCTGGAGCGCCCGCCCACGGGCGTAGTCGACCTCCGGGCCCAGGGGGTCGGCCGGCTGGTCGGCCGGATGATCGGCCTTGAAGGCGTCGGCGGCGGCCAGGGCGTCGGCCCACCGGCCGAGCTGGACCAGGCACTGGGCCCGTCGGCCTCGGGCGGTGGCGACGAGCCCCTTGGGGTCGGACACGGCGGGGGCTCCGGCCGCCAGGGCCGCGTAATTCGCCTCGGCGGCCTTGGCGTCGCCGGCCTGGAAGGCGACCTCGGCCTTCCAGAACCGGCCCTCGCGGCGGAACGGGCCGTCGGGGTAGTCGGCCACCAGCCGGGCGAAGCTCGCCGAGGCCCCCGGCCGGTCGCGTTTCTCGGCCTGGGCCCGGCCGAGCCGGTAGAGGGCCGACTGGATCAGCGCCGGCTTGGCGGCCGACCCCTCGGCCGCGACCGGCTTGAGGAGGTCGAGGACCCGGTCGAAGTCCCTGGCCGCGAAGGCCGACTCGGCGAGGTTGAACCGGGCGTCGGCGGCGTGGGGGCCGTCGGGGAACTCCGCGAGCAGCCGGCCGAAGACGGCATCCGCCTCGCCCGCCCGGCCGGCGTCGACGAGCGACCAGCCCCACTCGACGAGCACGGCGTCGGCCGGCTCGCCGGAGGTCGCGGCGTAATCCTTGGCCACCAGGGCGAACGCCCTCGACGCGGCCTCGGGCCGCTTCGCCTCGGCCTGGAGCCGGGCCATCGCCAGCGCGGCGGGGCCGGCCTGCGCCGCCTTGGGGTACTTCTCGACCGCCTGGGCGTAGGCGGTCGCGGCCGGATCGGCCTGCCCGGCGTCCTCCAGGGCCCGGCCGCGGGCGAAGGCGGCGGCGGGGACGAGGGGGTCGTCGGGCATCGACCCGATCAGGCCGGCGAACGCCTCGGCGGCCTCGGCGGGGTGCCCCCCCTGGAGCAGGGCCCAGCCCAGGCCCGAGAGGGCGCGCCCCTTGATCGTGGGGTCGGTCCCCTCGGCCGCGGGGCGGAATAGCCCGGCCGCGCGATCGTACTGCTTCGCGGCCAGCGCCGTCTCGGCCAGTCGGACCCGGGTCGGCGGCAGGGCCGGGCTGTCGGGGAAGCCGTCGGCGAGCCGGGCCAGGGTCGCCGACGCCTCGTCGGGCTGCCCGAGCGCGGCCTGGGCCAGGGCGATCCGGGCCAGGGCGGGGGCGGCGACCTCGCCGCCGGGCTTCTCGGCCAGGTACTTCTGGAGCGCGGGGATCGCCTCGGCGTAGCGACCCGCTTCGAAGTCGATCTGGCCGAGCATGAACCGGGCGTCGGCCGCGACGGGGGCGGCCGTGGTCCCGGCCAGCTTGCCGAGGTACTCGGCCGCCTTCTCCGGCCGGCCCTCCTTCTGGTAGGCCAGGCCGAGGTAGTAGTAGGCCGCCTGGGCGACGGCGGGGCCCGGCTTGTCCTCGGCCATCGCGGCGTCGAGGATCGAGATCGCCTCTTTCGACCGCCCCGAGGCCAGCGCGGCGCGGGCGTCGATGAGGCGGGCGTCGGCGCGGAGCGGGCTCTCGGGGAACCGGGCGGCGAAGGGGCCGGCGAGCTGGCGGGCGGTCGCGAGGTCCTTGGCGTCGAGGGCGAGGGCGGCGGCGCGGAGCTGGGCGTCGTCGGCCCAGGGGGCCTTGGGGTCGTCGGCGGCGAGCTTGAGGAACCGGGCGCGGGCGTCGTCGGCCCGGCCCAGGGCCAGGCTCGCCTCGGCCGCGTGGAACCGGAGCAGCGAGGCCGAGGCCGAGGGCCGCTCCAGGGCCGCGTCGAAGGCCGCGAGCGCCTCGGCGGGCTTGCCGCCGGCCAGGAGGAGCGAGCCGAGGGCGTCGGCCGCCTGCGCCGCCATCGGCTGCGCCGGGTCGGCCGCGATCGGCCGGAGCAGCCCTTCGGCCTCGTCGCGGCGGCCGAGCTGGGCCAGGGCCTCGGCGCGGTCGACCCGGGCCTCGGCGACGAGCGGGCTCTGCGGGACGGCCTTCTCCAGAGCCTCGAACGCCTCGACGGCCTCGGCCGGCCGGCCCGCGGCGACCTCGACCACGCCGATCTGGAGCCAGGCCTTGTCGGCCCACTCGGGGCCGCCCCGGGCGGCGAGTTCCTTGAGCACCTTCAACGCCGGCTCGGCCTCGCGCTGCGCGGCCAGGGTCCGGCCCAGGCCGAGCCTCGCCCGGTTGGCCAGGCTGCCCTGGGGGTCGCCCCGGAGGGCGTTCTCGTAGGCCCGTCGGGCGCCGGGGAGGTCCGCCTGGCGCGACGCGATGTCGCCCAGGTGCGACCAGGCCGCCTGGGCGTACCGGCGGTCGCCGGAGGTCCCGGCGGCGTAGGCCTCCAGGCTCCGGCGGGCCTCGGCCAGGTCGCCCAGGACGTACGCCGTCTCGCCGATCCGGTACCGGCCCGTCGCCGCGCCCGGGTGGTCCGGGGCGAGCTTGACGAACGCCTCGAACGCCTGGCGGGCTTCCTTGTACTTGCCGAGGAAGAGCCGGGCGTTGCCCAGCCCGAACCAGGCGTCCGCCATGTCGGCCTCCGGGCCGGGCCGGGCCGACCGGAGGAACCGCTCGTACTCCTCGGCCGCCAGGTCGTACCGCCGGTTCCGATACAGGCCGTTGGCGAAGTCGAGCCCCTCGGCGACCGGCCGCCGCGCCTCGGCCGGCCGGCTCGTCACGGTCGGGGGCTGATCTTGCGCCCCCGCGGCCGAGGTCGAGGCGACCATCGCCAGGGCGGCGAGCCGCGCGCCGAGGCGGGTCCGGTCCGGAAACGCGATGTGGGGCACGGGTCCCTCTCCCTGGACGCCAGCGACCCCGGAGCCCACTCCGGCCCCCGGGTCGGGCCGGGGAGTCCGGGCGACTCCCCGTCGCCACCCCCGGCAGCGTCCCGGTTATAACCCGATCCGGCGATCCGGCTCAAGGTCGCCTCCGGCCCCGGGCCCGATTACGATGGGGGCGAGGACGATCGGCCCGGCCCGGGCCTCGGACCTCGCGGAGGGCCGAGGCATGGCATCGGGACATCTCGGCGGCGTCCGATCGGCCCTGGCCTGGCTGCTGTTCCCGCTGGTGCCGGCCCTGTTGGGCAACGCCTATCATCAGACGCTGAACCTGTCGTTCGGCAACCGGGGCGGGCCCGACCCGAGGGACTGGGCGTGGCCCGCCTGGGTCATCCTGATGGGGCCCCTCCTGGGGTACGGCTTCCTGGCCGGGGCGACGTCCGGCCTGCCCGACGACCCGGAACGACGCGGGGTCCGGGGTTGGCTCGCCGGCCGCGCCGCCTGCGTGGCGGTCGGCCCCTGGGTCGGGTTCGTCGGCTGGGCGGGCCTGATCGCCCTGATCTGGCTCGCGGCGACGACCTTCATGACCGTCCATCCCGCGAGCCATGAGTGGTCCGGCCCCGACTGGTCGCGTTGGGATCGGACGTGGCCGGGCTGGCTCCTCGCCCGGGGCCTGTTGATCGGCGCGCTCGGCTCGACCGCCTATGGCTGGCTCGCGGTGGCGTCGGCCGTCCTCCGGCGGGCGAGGCGGCCGGGCGAACTCGGCCGGTCGATCCGCCGCGGCCTGGCCGTGGCATTGGGATTCGTCGGCTCGCTGATCGGGTCCTTCTGGGCGATCACGGAGGTCTGGCGGGGTTATTTCTTCGATGCCAGGGTCCTGCCGATCCTCGTCGCGGCCTCGTCCCTGGCGCTGATGGTCGGCTGCGGCGCGACCGAGACTTATGGCGAAGTCCGCCGCCGCGAGCTGTTCCAGTCGCTGCTCATGGCCTGGCTGCTCGGCCTGGCCCTGGCCTGGCGATGGTGGAGTCGGCCCCGATCGAGGCCGCCCGGCCCCTCGTGAGCCGGGGCGATCCGATGTCCCACTCGACGGAGGTTTCGATGACCCGACGCGATCGACGGCGAAGCCCCTGGCTCGGCCTGCTGGCCCTCGCCGCCGCCCTGGCCCCCGGCCCCCGTCAGGACGCCCCCCCTCCCCCGCCCCGGGATTTGGCGGGCCAGGCCGAGGCCCGGGTCCGGGCGGGCCAGCAGGCCTACGACATGGCCTGGCTCTACTTCTCGGAGAACCGGGTCGACTCGGAGAAGGTCTACCGCTGGTCGCACCGGGTGCTCGAAGCGACCCGCGAGGCCGCGACCGAGAAGGCCGGGCACGTCGCCGCCTGCCGGGGCCACCTGGGGCGGATCGAGAAGCTGGAGGCCAAGATCGCCCGGATTCGCAAGCTCGGCTTCGGCAACTCGCTCGACGTCGTCGAGGTCGATTACTACCGCAAGGAGGCCGAACTCTGGCTCGCCCGGGCGGCGGAGTGAACGCCGGTTAGGTCGCGTCAGGCGTCGAAGTCCGGGTCGAACGACCCGGTGACCCGGGATTTCGCCCGCGCGCCGCGATCGCCCCTCGGGAAGAAGTGCCGGTGCGACGACCCCACCAGCGCCATGAGGGCCAGGTTCACGAACGCGACGAACGGGGCCGGGGCGGCGAACTCCAGGACGTGGAGGGCCGCCGAGATCAGGAACAGGATGTAGACCCAGGCCCATCCCCGGATCAGGCCCGTGACGAACAGGATCTTGGCCGCGAGCCAGACCGCCGCCGCCGGCTGCCCCGGGATCTCGAAGAGGTTGCCGACCCCCTCCAGGCCGAGCAGCACCACGACCATCCAGATCGGCCCGGGGGCCCCGCGCGTCGGGCCGTCCGGGCGGGCCGCCCCGGTCACATCCCTCTTCCCGATGCCCATATCCCGGCCCTCCGAGCCGACGAGGTCTTGTGATGCCGACCGCGAGGGCCTTCGTCGACCGTCGCCCGATATTGGCGGAGGATCGCCCCCCGTCCGCCTACGGCCCGAGATAGATCAACCCGGCCGGCGTTGTCCGGAACCCGGCGGCCCGGTAGAACGGCGCCAGGGGCTCGTCGTAATCGACGTGGAGCCATTCGACGCCGGCGACGGCCGCCGCGGCCGTCGCCGCCCGGACGAGGGCCAGGCCGAGGCCCCGACGCCGGCAGTCGGGCCGGACCGTGGGGTCGAGCAGGAAGGCGTGGTCCCCGCCGTCCCAGGCGACGTTCACGAACCCGACCAGATCCGCGCCACGGTACGCCCCGAAGTAGGAGAGGCTGCGCGTGAGGATCGGGCCGAACGCCCGGTCCTCGTGCCCGGGCCACGACGTGGCGAAGAGGGCGTTGAGGTCGGCGTCGGCGAGCGCCGGGCGCTCCCGGAGGGAGATGTCATGCATCGGCAGGGCCTCGCGTCGGGACCGGCCCGGACGCCCGCAACGGGCCGGCGCGACATGGGGGACCCGTCGCCGGGGTCCCGCTTGCCGGCACGGCTCGATGCTGTACTCGGCCCCGAGGTCAGGCGGGGATCGCGGCTTCGCCCCGGATTCGATGGCGACGGCGGGCGATGCTCCCGCCGCAGGCGGCCACGAGCAGCATCGCGACCGTCACCAGGCCCGCCGCGACGGCCCCTTGCGCACCCTTGGAGATCCTCGCGGCGAGCCCGAAAGTCGGGTCCATCCGCTTCATCGCGTCGAAGTCGAGGTTGTTCAGGGTCAACCGCTGGATGGGCTCGGAGACGACGGCCAGCGCCCAACCCACGTCCTGGGGCCGAATCCGACACCAGGTCAGGTAGGCGATCATGGCCGCCCATCCGAGGATCTGGAATCCCCGGAGGAACGGGCTGGACTTGCCGAGCCGGCGGAGGGCGCGACCCTGATAGAAGGCGAACGCCAGGATGTTCAGCATCGGGACGGCGAACAGGTCGAGCCACGCCCGGTCGCTCGTCGGGAAGTACCGGAGGATGGCGAGGTCGACGGCGAGGATGAGCACGCAGACGGCCAGGGTGGCGATCGAAACTCGAAGGATCTTCAATGGCATGCCCCCATCAGCCTGCCGCCCGCCCGAAAAACCGGCGTCCCGCCCCGTCCCGGCCTTCGGGCCTATCGTCGCGGAGACCGTGCCCCTGGTCAAGGGTATTCATGCGCTGAAGCGGCCCCGGCCGAACGCTCGCGAAAAAGGTGACTAACCGGCACTCGCTGGGCCCGATCTCGTAGCGGTGAGGGCCATCGGCACCGGATCAAGTCCCCCCTCTCGGGTGGATGAAATCTACCAGGGTTCGGGCCACGCCGGGGGATTGGTGGATTTCATCCACCCGACGGGAGGGGTTTTCGGCAACTTTGCCACCGGTACGGACCGGCAAATTGGGTTCGTTTGGGAGTTGCGATCCACCCGGTTCGTGTGCCGCGCGGTTCCGCGAAGCGGGGTGGGCGGGTAACCTGGTGGGGGCGGGCCGCCCGAGGTTTGGTGAAGGGGTAAGGACGACGATGACCACGACCGCAGACGGCCGGACGGCCGATTCCCTGGGGGTGCTCGGCCTGCCGATGCCGGTCGGGGAGATGGCCGCCCGGCGGTGGGACGCGATCGTCGTGGGGGCGGGGCACAACGGGCTGACGTGCGCGGCTTACCTGGCGAGGGCGGGGAAGTCGGTGCTGGTTTTGGAGTCGCGGGAACGGGTGGGCGGGGCTTGCACGCTGGAGGCGGTCTGGCCGGGGTATCGGGTCTCGCCGTGCGCCTACCTGGTGGGGTTGCTGCATCCGCTGGTGGTCGAGGAGTTGGGCCTGGCGGCCCGGGGGCTCCGGTGGATTCCCGCGAGCGCGGGGATGTTCGTGCCGTTCGACGACGGATCGAGCCTCCAGCTCGGCGAGGACGACGCCCAGTGCGAGGAGGAGATCCGCCGCCTGAATCCGGGCGACCTCGCGGGCTGGCGGGCGATGAACGACGTCAAGCGCCGGCTCCGCGACGCCCTGCGGCCCCCGGGCGAGGGGGATCTCTGGGTCGGCCCGGCGCCGAGTCGCGAGCACATCGAGGGGCTGCTCCGGCGGGACGACGAGGCCCGCTCGATGCTCTTCGAGTGGTCGATGGTCGAGTACGTCGAGCGGTACCTCGACGACGAGCGAATTCAGATGGCGTACCTCGGCCAGGGGGTGATCGGGACCAACGCCAGCCCGCACGACCCGGGCACGGCGTCGGTCCACTTCCACCACGCCTCGGGCCGCCTGGGGGGCGAGCCGGGGATGTGGGGGTATGTTGTGGGCGGGATGGGGATGGTCTCGTTCCTGCTCTGCGACGCCGCGAAGGCCGAGGGGGCGGCGGTGGCCACCGGCGTCCCGGTCGCGCGGATCGTCCCGGGCGAGGGGGTCGAGCTGGCGGGCGGCGAGAAGATCCACGCGCCGGTGGTCGTCTCCAACGCCGATCCCGTGACCACCCTCCGCCTCCTGGGCGACTCGGCCGACCCGGGCTGGCGGTCGCGGGTGGATTCGGTCCCGATCGTCGGCTGCACGGTCAAGCTGAACGTCGCCCTCCGCGAGCTGCCCGACTTCAACGCCCGGCCGGGCACGCGGGAGACGCACCACTTCGGCCAGATCAACACCCCCTTGACCAAGGACGAGTGGCGGACTTCGTTCCGGGCCGCCCGCGAGGGCCGGCTCCCCGACCGGCTCTGGACCGAACTCTACTTCCAGACCGCCCACGACCCGAGCGTCGCGCCCGAGGGGGCCCACACGATGAGCGTGTTCGCCCAGTCCGTCCCCTATGCGTTCGAGCGGGGCACGTGGGACACCCGGCGGGCCGAGGTCGGCGAGCTGGCGCTGGGGGCGATCGCGCGCTATTGCTCGAACATGCCCGGCGCCGTGATCGCCGCCGAGGTCCTCGGCCCGCCCGACATCGAGGCGCACGTCGGCCTGACCGGCGGCCACATCTTCCAGGGGGAGATCCTCCCCGACCACCTCTGGGACCGTCGGCTCACGCCCCGGACCCCGATGCCCGGCGTCTTCCTCTGCGGGGCCTGCACCCACCCCGGCGGCAGCGTGATCGCCGTCAACGGCCGGAACGCGGCGATGGAAGTCCTCCGGGGGACGCCGGCCCCGACCCCCCACCCGACGACGAGTGCCCGCGCATGACGAAGCCCGAACAGCCCGAGGTCTATCTGGCCCGGCACGGCGAGACGGCCTGGTCGCGCTCCGGCCAGCACACCGGCCGGACCGACATCCCGCTGACCGAGCAGGGGGAGCGCGAGGCCCGGGCCCTCGGCGAGCGGCTCCGCGGCCCGACGTTCGACCGGGCCTGGACCAGCCCCCTGGCCCGCGCCTCGCGGACCGCCGACCTCGCCGGTTTCGCCGGCCTCGCCCGGTCCGATCCCGACCTCGTCGAGTGGGGCTACGGCGACTACGAAGGGCTGCGGACCGCCGAGATCCACGCGAGGAATCCCGGCTGGCTCCTCCTCCGCGACGGCGCCCCCGGCGGCGAGTCGGTCGAGGCCGTCGGAGACCGGGCCGACCGCGTGATCGCCCGGCTCCGCGAGGCCGGGGGCCGGACCCTCGTGATCGGCCACGGCCACTTCACCCGGGTCCTCGCCGCCCGATGGCTCGGCCTGCCCGTCGCCGGCGCCCGCCTCCTGCTCCTCGGCACCGCCGCGCTCTCCATCGTAAGCTACGATCACGGCCGCGACGAGCCCGTCATTCGACTCTGGAACGACGACCGCCACTTGCAGGGTGGATGAAATCCACCAAGGTTCAGGCCACGCCGGCAGATCGGTGGATTTCATCCACCCTGCAAGACGCGGCCGGTCGATCGGGGCCGCCGGGCGATCTCCCGGGCCGGGCCGGATCGGGTCGACGTCAGAGGACGGTCCGGAAGTAGTCGAGGGTCCGGGCCAGCCCTTCGGGGCGGTCGATCGTGGGGTTCCAGCCGAGCAGGGTCTGGGCCCGGGTGATGTCGGGCCGGCGGCGGCGGGGGTCGTCCTGCGGGAGCGGCTCGTAGGCGATGGTGCTCCTGGTGCCCGGGACCATCGCGATGATCTCCTTGGCCAGCTCCAGGACGGTCATCTCGGCGGGGTTGCCGATGTTGACGGGCTCGGAGAAGTCGGCGTGGAGCAGGCGATAGATCCCGTCGACGAGGTCGGTGACGTAGCAGAAGGACCGGGTCTGATCCCCCTTGCCGTAGACCGAGAGCGGCTCGTCGCGGAGGACCTGGCCCATGAAGGCGGGCAGGACCCGGCCGTCGTTGAGCCGCATCCGGGGGCCGTAGGTGTTGAAGATCCGGACGATCCGCGTCTTCACGCCGTGGAAGCGGTGGTAGGCCATGGTGATGGCCTCGGCGAACCGCTTGGCCTCGTCGTAGCAGCCCCGGGGGCCGATCGGGTTGACGTTGCCCCAGTAGTCCTCGCGCTGGGGGTGGATGTCGGGGTCGCCGTAGACCTCGGAGGTGCTGGCCAGGAGGAAGCGGGCGTCCTTGGCCTTGGCCAGGCCGAGGGCGTTGTGCGTGCCCAGGGCGCCCACCTTGAGGGTGGGGATGGGGTGGGCCAGGTAGTCGGCCGGGCTGGCCGGGCTGGCGAAGTGGAGCACGTTGTCGACGTCGCCGTCGATCGCGATCGTCTCGGAGACGTTGTGCTCGACGAACCGGAAGCGGGGGCCGTCCATCAGGTGCGCGATATTCCGGCGGTTGCCGGTCAGCAGGTTGTCGACGCAGACGACTTCGTGCCCCTCGGCGAGGAACCGCTCGCAGAGGTGCGAGCCGACGAAACCCGCACCGCCGGTGATCACCGTCCTCGACATCCTGACGCCTCCGGTCCGACTCCCATTCGGGATCGCCAATCGATCCCAAAAGCTGCTGGCGCGGTCTACGATACCGGCGACGGGCCGGTCTTGGCAACCGCGGCCGCGCAGGGCGTTGCTTCAGGGAACATAGTCGGCCGGGTCGACGTCGACCTCCTCGGGGCCGGGGCGGGCCTCGAGCCCACGGAGCCGCCGGACCAGGGCGAGGGCCCGGTGCCATTGCCGCCGGAGGCCGGCGGGCGGCGGGGATTCGGACTCGGGCGGCGCCAGGCCGAAAGGCCGGGCCTCGACCCGGAACCCCAGCGCCCGGATCTGCATGGCCATCATGCAGGCGGCCACCATGTTGTGGCTATGCACCGTGAACCGGGCCCGGCGGAGGTGGTCGCGGGGCTCCTTGGCCAGCCAGCGGACCACCTCCATCCCGCAATCCTCGCGGTCGGGGTCGACGTAATGCTCGCCGCCGAGGTCGTGGTCGAGGTGGACCTCGTCCCAGGGCCCGGCCAGCCCGGCGATGCAATCGGCCGCGGTCTGGACCCAGGTCGCGTCGGGGTGCTCGGCCAGGAACACCTCGGCCCGGCCCGGGTCGTCGTCGAGGAAGAGGCGTCTGCGGGTCTTGGGCAACAAGTGGGGGTCGGGGCTAGAGTCCGGGCCGGCTCAAGGGGGACCGGCCTCCGATCGGGGTCGGCTCGACGGCGGTCGACGGCGCGACGGGCCCTTGCCAGCGGGCGCGGACCTCGGGCAAGGGGTACTCGGTGAGCGGCAGGCCGAGGCCCGGCAGCTCGCGGAGCCTGAGATAGCCCCGGGTGACCCGGGCCTCCTCCTCGGCGACGAATTCGGGGTCGAGCCCCGCCTTCGAGAAGAAGCCCTCGGCCTCGGCCGCCGCGAAATCCTCGGCGACGATGAACTGGGCCAGGCCCGGGTTGCAGCGGAGGTGCCGCTCGCGCGAGACGTGGAGCGTCTCGGGGTCGACCTCGCCCAAGACGTAGCGGAGGTAGAGGTCGGACTCGTCGATCGTCTCCACCTCCAGGCCGCAGACGTCGCAAAGGTAGCCTTCCTCGCAGAGGGCCATCGCGGGCTCCTTTCCGGCCGGGGCCGGCCTCGGACAACTCAGCCCAGCAGGTCTTGCATCGTGTAGAGGCGGGCCGGCTTGCCGGCGAGATACTTGGCGGCTTCGAGGGCCCCCCGGGCGAAGCCGTCGCGGTTCAGGGCCCGGTGCGACAGTTCGAGGCATTCGCCCATCAGCCCGAAGACCACGGTGTGCTCGCCCGGGTTGTCGCCGGTCCGGAGGGCGTGGATGCCGATCTCCCCGGCCGGACGATCGCCGACCTGGCCGCTCCGCCCATGCACGAGCCGGTCCGAGCCGATCGCCCGGGCCGCGACCTCGGCCAGCCGGAGCGCGGTGCCGCTGGGGGCGTCCTTCTTGAAGCGGTGGTGCCGCTCGACGACCTCGATGTCCGCCGACTCCCCCAGCGCCTTCGCCGCCTCGCCGACCAGCCGGAACAGGAGGTTGACCGCCCGGCTCGTGTTCGGCGAGATCAGGATCGCGATCCGACCCGCGAGACGCCCGAGAGCCTCCTTCTGCCCCGGTTCCAGCCCCGTCGTGCCGACGACCAACGGCGTCCCCGCCGCGGCGCAGGCCTCGGCAATCGCCAGGCTGGCGGCGGGCGTCGAGAAGTCGATCACGACGTCGACCGGCCCCGGCAGCCCGTCCGAGAGCGCGACGCCCACCGGCCCGAGGCCGACCGGCGGGCCCACATCCCGCCCGATCCCCGGGTGGCCCGGGCGGACGATCGCGGCGCCGAGGACCAGCGTGGGATCGGCCCCGATCAGGTGGATGAGCCGGGTCCCCATCCGGCCCGTGGCGCCGTGGATGCCGACCCGGAGCGGTAATGCGGCCAACTTAGAAATCCTCGCCGAGAACGGCCCAAAGAAATGTTCATGCCGATTCGAAAAATTTTACTCGACCGATCTGCCGAAATCGGTACCGCCGCTTCATCAGTTCTGGACTCCCATCCCTGCACGACGGAATACCTCGTCAAATCCGATTTTGACTTCCCGCAGTCTTTCCAACGAGCCGTCGAATAAACCGGCTCTGAGAAACGGCCAATTCTCCTTGCATTCCTTTATTTCCTGCTCAAAATCTCGGGGCAATGTCTGGCGATTCAGGCACGTCCCGGCAACAGCCATAAAACCCAAACCATCCATTTTTTGATATATATCAAATAGCACCAATCCAATTACATATTCGAAATGGCAAAACAGTTCGTTATAGCGGCTGTCCGTTGGTATCCATTCTCTGAGTGGCTCCCTCAAGTACTTCGAGAGATATTGGCTGGTCGGTGAAGCAACGTTTCGGTACGAGGGATCGGCCCCGCGGATAGCATTATCCAACTCGCCGTCTTTCAGCGTCATCTGTAGCCAGTGGATTAGCGAATATGCTTGGCCATTTGCCAACTTCACGTTACTCCTGGCCAAAATGTAGCCAAGATTACCTGGACGTGCTCCTGCAAGGGAGGCAATCCCGTAGGCGTAAAGTACGAGATAGGCCGGATAGTAATCCAATCTGTTGACATCAAGGGGGTCTACCCCCGATCGTGGTGTCACCAACTGCTGGAGGCAACGAAGCCACAACTTCCTTTGTGTGGCTTTGCCCCAATAACCGCCAGCCGCCATGAGGGGCAGAAGCGTCTCAAGCTGAGCCTCGTACTCTTTCAGAGCGGGTATCTGTCTTTGCGTCCCCAAATCGCTGAACACCGCGGTCGACACCTTACCCGTTTCCCCCATCATCAAATCGTGAAGCCGGATTCGATCCTTGTCCTCTGCCATATATCTCTTGAGCGTGGCTACGGCCAACCGGGCCGTGAGCGGATGCTGGGCGTCCATGTCCTCCAAGGCGGCAACCTTCTCGGAGAGCTTCACGAAGAAATCATCGGCCCCCATGCCGTTGATCACCTGCGCATCGCGTTTACGGCAGAGTTCCCGTGCGGCTCCCCCCACCTCTCGGAAAGCCGACCAGTACATCGTGTAACGCCGACTCGGGCAACGCTCGATGGCGGCACGCAGCGCCACGTCCCAATCCGCAGACCATCCACAAACGATGAGGCCATACTCTTCGAACACCCGATTGAGCAGTCGGTTCGTAACTTTATCGTATCGGCCGATCTCCTTGGACGTATTCTTCAAGCGGGTGTCGAGATAATCGCCGTGAATCTTGATGACGGTGCATCTGGACTGGGACAACGGTGCGGCGCCGAGGATCGAATCCGTGGAGTCAATGACCGACGGCACCACCCCGGCTGCCTCAAGGGCCCTCTCGATCAGCCGGTCGAAATTCGTCGTCACGATCACCCGGATGTAGCCGTCGAAGACCAGCTTGGCGATCGCGTGATGGGCCGGCGTCGGCACTTTCTTTCCAGCTTCGCGCTCCTCGGTATTGGGCTCGAAGTAAGGTCCCAGGATCTGCCTCCGCTCCGCGGACGTCTTGGCGATCATTTCGAGCAGATCGGAGTAGTTGGCTTCCTTTTCGTAGGTCGACCGATACCAGGCCTCCGGGTCTTCGCCGCACTCTTGGCCCTGTATGGCGGCCACATTGCGAATCAAATCGAGCACGATCTCCCAACCCGTCGGGATGCCGGAAGAACGGGAGATACCCGACCCGAGCAGGAGGGCGTGGACGCCTTTGCCCGAATACATCGAGAACGACAGAGAGGTCATCGGGTCGATCATAGGACGATTTCACCACCGAAGGCCTGACCGGAGCATCCGTCCGGAACACAGCTCCGACCGCGAAAATATGTTCGAAGGGCGCTCCGGGCGGCGAATATGACCATTGGCCCGTCGACTCCGGCGGACCACGCCCTCGCGTCCACTCCGAATCGAATCCGATGCCATCGACCCAATCCATCCAGCTCGAACTCCGCCAGTCGGCGATCTCCGGTCACTTTTGGGTTCGTCTTTTCCAACTCGCTCATTGGAACGCTGGGCGAACGACGCCGGCCTCGCTTGGGTTCGTCTTTTCGGCACGCAACGGCCGCCATTGGGTTCGTCTTTCCCGGCTTGACCGGCGGGGGACGCCGGGCCCGGTTGGGTTCGTCTTGGCCGGGGGCCGGGATGCGCGGGGCGTTGGGTTCGTCTTGGCCGGGTCAGCCGCCGGCCTCGGAGTAGAGGGCGATGGTCCGGATGATGTCGTCGAGGTCGTTGGGGACGATCACGGGCCGATTGGCGAACCCGGCCCGGCGGACGCCCCGGCTTCCCAGGACCTTCTCGAAGTTCTCCTGGTCGGCCCCGTGGTAGGCCACCGTGGCGGTGGGGTCCTTGAGCTGGTGGCCGGTCAGGATGCAGACGACGGATTCGCTCGGGGCGATAATCCCCTCCTCGCGGAGCTTCCTGGCGCCGGCGACGCTCGCGGCACTGGCGGGCTCGCAGCCGAGGCCGCCGGCCCCCACGCGGGCCTTGGCGTCCATGATCTCCTGGTCGGAGACCTGGCGGACCACGCCGTCGCAGAAGTCGAGGGCCCGGAGGCACTTCTTGAGGTTGACCGGGCGGTTGATCTCGATGGCCGAGGCGATCGTCGAGGCCTTCGAACCGTCGGCGTCGAGCTTGCCGTAATAGGTGTGGGCCACCCCCATGTCGGGCAGGCCGTCGAGCCAGCTCAGGCCGTGCTTGCCGACGAGCTGGTCGAGCGTCTGGGCGCCGGCGGCGTTGATGACGGCCAGGCGGGGGACCCGGTCGATCAGGCCGAGGTGCTTGAGCTCGATGAACGCCTTGCCGAAGGCGCTGGAGTTGCCGAGGTTGCCGCCGGGCACGACGATCCAGTCGGGCGGCTCCCAGGCGAGGGCCTCCAGGACCCGGTACATGATCGTCTTCTGGCCTTCGAGCCGGAACGGGTTGACCGAGTTCATCAGGTAGATGCCGAGGCGGTCGGCCACCTGGCGGACCCGGTACATGGCGTCGTCGAAGTCGCCGACGATCTGGATCGTCAAGGCGCCGTGGTCGAGCGCCTGGGCCAGCTTGCCGTAGGCGATCCGGCCCGAGCCGATGAAGATGATCGCCTTGAAGCCGAACGACGTCGCCGAGCAGAACACCGCCAGCGCCGCCGAGGTGTTGCCGGTGCTGGCGCAGGCCACGCGACGGGCGTTCACCATCCGGGCGTGGGTGAACGCCGCGGTCATCCCGTTGTCCTTGAAGCTCCCGGAGGGGTTCATCCCCTCGTACTGGAGCCGGAGACGGCCGGGATTCATGCCGACGTACTGGCCGACCTTGTCGGCGACCTGGAGCAGGGTCTGCCCCTCGCCGATGGTGACGACCATGCCGGGCGGGGCGAACGGGAGCAGCTCGCGGAACCGCCAGACCCCCGAGAAATTCAGGGGGTCGAGCCGGTCGGCCCACTTGGCCCCGAAGTCGGACATCCGGCGCGGGACAGGCAGGCGGTCCCAGTCGTACACCACGTCGAGGAGGTCGCCGCACTCCGGGCAGGAGAAGGCGACCTGGTCGACGGCCAAAGTGGTCCGGCAGGCCGGGTTCAGGCAGCGCTGGTAGGCCAGGTCGGTCTGCGTCGTGGTGATCACGGACATCGGAACCACTCTCGACCTCGACGGCCTCGCCCGATGCCCCCGCGGGGCCGGCGACAGCAGGACACCCGGCGCCCGCACGGGTTCACTCTACCGGCCGGCTCGCCGCCCCGACAAGCCGAAATCCCCGGGCGGGCCCCCGCCGAGCATCCCGGATTCGAGAGCGGCAAGAAATTCCGGGAAAACTCGACGCCCATCCCCATTGCACGTGTAAGATAGGTATAAAAGAGCCGTCGGTCCTCCACCGCTCCGATTATTCCGAGAAATATCGATTCATATTTGCCCTTCATCCTCGACGAATTTCATCACCGCTCGCCTCCCTGTGGGGTAGGTATGGCATTCAAATCCGAAACCGGGTTGACGTTACAATCGACCATCCTATGATAAGACGAGGCAAGCTGTGGTCCCCCCCGAGCAGTTTTGACTTGTATCGTCCGCCAGACTTGCATCTTTTCCAGGGATTGAGGACTCTCATGGCAGCCACTTCCAAGTCGACGGCCACCAAGGCCGCGGCCACCAAGGCCGCCCCGGTGGCCGCCAAGCCGGCCCCCGCGGCCCGCCCCTCCCCCGAGATCCGTCGCGTGGCCGACCTGCTCAAGCAGGTCTCCGACCCGACCCGGCTCCAAGTCCTGATGCTGCTCAACGACAAGGAGCGCAACGTCTCCGAGTTGTGCGCCGACCTCGGGACCCAGAGCCAGCCGGCGGTCAGCCACCACCTCGCCCTCCTCCGCCACGGCCGGCTGATCGAGCCCCGCCGTTCGGGCAAGCACAATTTCTACGGCCTGACCGAGGCCGGTCGCGAACTGGCCGAGGTCGTCAATTCGATCGTCGGCTGAGCCGGCCGCCTCGATTCGCAGCGGGGTCGAACGACGGGCTGCCGCCGCTGCTCTCAGAAGCGGCGGCGGCCCGCCGAGTAATTATCCGTGTCAAGGCGCGGTCGTGGTGGTCGCCGGGCGGATCGTCAAGGCGTCGACGGCCTTCGTCACGCCCACCGTCTCCGTCGTCAGGTCCATGGCCCGCCGCTTGGCCTTGGCGTCGACGACCGAGCCGGTCAGGGTGACGACGCCCTCGGAGGTCACGGTCAGCTCGATCGGGGCGTCGTGGAGCGCCTTGTCCCAGTGAATCCGGCCGTAAACGCGCGACTCCACGCCCATGTTCTGGACCGAGGTCTTGGCTCGGGCGAACTGGTCTCGCGCGGCGTTCCCCGCCCGATTCAAGCCTCCTTTGATCCCCCGGCCCACCTCGTCGAGCCGCTCCCCGACCTTCTTCCCCGTCTCCTGGGCCCGGCCCGTCGAGCCCAGGGCCAGGGTAAGGACAGCGGCAATCGGGACGATCCTGCTAGCATGCTTGCGTGTCATCGGTCCAACTCCGTGTCAAAGGCCTGGCGGCGTCGAGGGAAGCCGCTCGATCCGTGCTCTCGACGACGGATGAGGAGGCAAATCACGGACCGGGGTCGAGGGCCGGTCGACCGGGCCGCGGCGGGGCCGATCCTGCGCCGGAGGGTCCGACCTCAACGCGGCTTCTCCGAGTTATGGACGCCCGGATGGCCGTCGGCCGGGGTGACGGGCTCGTCGAGGCAGCGGCGGACGAGGTCGAGGCCGAGGCGGATGTCGCGAATCCGGGCGGCCCGGTCGCCGACCTCGCGTTCGATCGCGAGGGGGCCGGCATAGCCGACGGCCTTGAGTGTCTTGAGGAAGCGGGGGATGTCGACCTCGCCCTCGCCGAGCGGGACTTCCTGGCCCCAGGTCCCGGGGATCGTCGGGCGTCGGGCGTCCTTGACGTGGACCGAGCGGATGTCGCCGGCGAGGATCTCGACGGCGTGGATCGGGTCGCCCATGTCGTAGAGGAGCATGTTGGCCGGGTCGAAGTTGACCTTGAGGTGGGGCGACTTCAGCTCGTCGAGGGTGAGCCGGAGCAGCAGGGCGCTCTCCTGGCCGGTCTCGAAGGCGAGGGTGACCCCCTTCTCGGCGGCCATCTGGCCGGCCCTGGCCAGGGTGTCGAGCATCGCCGGGCGGGCGGGGTCGCCGGCCTCGGGGAGGAAGCCGGCGTGGAGGGTGAGGTCGGACAGGCCCAGCGCGACGGTCCGGTCGAGCGCCCAGGCGAGGCGGTCGAGCCGCTCGGCGCGGGTGGCGGGGTCGCCGAAGCCGCCGGTGGCCTGGATCGACTGGGGCGTGGAGTAGTCCTCGCCCGGGAACCCGAGCATGGCGCCGGTGAGGATCAGGCCGGACGCGAGGGCGGCCTCGGGCATGGCGTCGCCCTCGGACCAGTTCGCGTGGTGCGGGTCGCCGCAGGCGATCTGGGTGGCGGAGACGCCGAGGCCGCCGAGCAGGCGACTCAGCTCGCCGACGTCGCCGACTTGCAGGCTCCAGGAGCAGACGCCGAGGGTCAGGGGCGGCAGGGGTCCGGTTGGCTGGGGCACGTCGACACCTTCGGGTCGGGTCGGGTCGGGTCGGGCGAGGTCTCGGCCTTCGTCGCCCGATCATATCCGTGGCCCCGGCCGTTGGCGATCAGAATTCGCGCTCGATCGTGGTCTCCACCTCGATCGAGCGGGGGACCAGCTCGTGGCTGAAGACCGTGCGGTCGCGGCCCGAATTCTTGGCCTGGTAGAGCCCCTGATCCGCCGTGGCGATCAGCGCGGCGACCGACCGGGGACGCCCCGGCGGGGTGAAGGCCAGGCCGAGGCTGGCCGTGACGTTCAGCGGCATCCCGGCCGCCAGGATGCGCCGTTCGGCCAGCGTGGATCGGACCCGCTCGGCGCGCTCGGTCGCCTGGTCGGGGGCGGCCACGGGGAGGGCGACGACGAACTCCTCGCCGCCGTAGCGGGCCACCAGGTCGTCGGACCGGGTCGCCTGGCGGAGCACGCCGGCGACCTCGCGGAGCACGGCGTCGCCGACCTCGTGGCCGTGGGCGTCGTTGATCCGCTTGAAGTGGTCGATGTCGAGCATCAGGACGGCGATCCCCAGCCCCTTCAGGCCGCTCCGGTCGGCCAGGGGGCCGAACTGGGCGAGGAAGAAGGCCCGGTTGTACAGGCCGGTCAGCGGGTCGCGCACCGTCCGCTCGAACATCTCGCGCTGGAATTGCTCCTCGCACGGGTCGGGGCGGATGAACTTGACGATGACGTGGGCGCCGAACTGGAGCCGGTCGCCGTCGCCGACGCGGACCGGGGTGTTCTCGGGGAGCCTCCGGCCGTTGAGGAACGTGCCGTTGGTGGAGCCCAGGTCGGTCAGGCGGACCTGCCCCTCGTCGTCGAGCCCGAGGAACGCGTGGTACCGCGAGATGCTCGTGTCGGGCAGTTGCAGCGTGTTGTCCGCCGCCCGGCCCAGCCGTGTCCCGCCGGTGGAGAGCCGGAGCATCGCCCCCGGGATGCCGCCGCCGAGGACGACCAGGTACATCGGGTACGGCCCCGACGAGGCCGGGGCGGCCGGCGCCTGGCCCGAGGGCCTGGCCTGGTCGCATACGTAAGTCACGCCGTTGTCATCCATGGTCCATCCCCGGTGCGGCTGGCGACTGCGAGGGCCGACGGACCCGGGCCCTCCCCGCGAATCGGCCCGATCCGGGGGGCCCAGGCCGACGCGCCCGGAGTCGGTCTCCTAGCAGCGTAGGTCGCCCCCGCCGCGTGTCAAATCGGCCGACCTCGCGTCGACCGATGTCTCGAAATCGGCACGCGGCCGGTGGTATGATTTTGACCAGTATTGTACGGGACAACCGAACATGCTATCTCCTTGAACCGTAGTCGCCAAATGATTAGCTCATCCCCGGGCGGGCCCCGCGACGATAAGCCAGGATGCGTCGCGTTGCGTGATCATCGCGAGGGAGCGAAGGCCGAAAGGGGCGTCGGAGCATGGCGGGCACGGACACGGCGATCGTCAGGCTCTCCGACTTGGCCGACGGCCAGGAGGGGGAGTTCTTCGCCGCGCTGGTGAAGCGCGACAACGGGACCGACAAGCACGGCAACCCCTATTATAAGTGCCACTTCCGCGACAAGCGGGCGACCCGGGTGGCGCCGATCTGGTCGTCGGACCCGCTGCTCTCCTTCGCCGCCGAGTGGACGCTCCACGCCGGCTTCCGGATCAGGGCCAAGGCGGAGAACTCGAAGTACGGGCCGCAGATCAAGGTCGTCGAGTGCCGCGAGGTCATCCCCGAGGACTCGGCCGACGGCTACGACTTCTTCGACCTCGTCGAGAGCTCGAAGTACGCCCCCGACTCGCGGATCGAGAAGATCAACGAGTTCGCGGACAAGTATATCCAGGACCCGCACCTCAACCGGCTGGTCCGGACGATCCTCGGGGTGCACGCCGACCTGCTCCGGAAGATGCCGGCGGCGCAGAACTTCCACCACAGCTTCAGCGGCGGGCTCGTCGAGCACCTCTGGAGCGTGACGCGGGTGAGCGTCTTCCTCGCGAACCACTACGCCGACTACTACGACGAGCTCAACCCGCCCCTGAACCGCGACGTGATCGTGGCCTCGGCCATCCTCCACGACATCGGCAAGCTCCGCGAGCTGGACTACCACCCGGTCGAGGCGAAGTACACCAAGCGCGGCAGCCTGATCGGCCACGTCGTCCTCGGCCGCGACATGGTCCGCGACGTCGCCCGCGAGATCGGCGAGTTCCCCGAGGAGACGCTGCTGCTCCTGGAGCACGCGATCCTGGCGCACCACGGCCGCGAGGAGTTCGGGGCCCCCAAGGCGCCCCAGACGATCGAGGCCCTGATCGTCCACTACGCCGACGAGATCGACGCCAAGATCAACGCCGTCGCCTCCGAGCGAATCCGGTCGACGACCGACGAGGAATTCACCTCCAGGATTTACGCCGTCGACAACCGCCGGTTCTATAAGGGCATCCCCGTCGAGGCGCCGTCGGACGACGACCTCGACACGCTCCCCTGAGCCCGCGCGGGCCCTTGGCGACGGGGGGGGCGTCCCCTACAATCGGTGGGCCCCCGGCGGACCGATCCGCTCCCGCCGAGTTGGGCCGATCCCCCACCCGCCCCGAGAGATCCACCCGATGACCCCGATCCGCCGCCTCGGCTGGCCCGCGCTCGCCCTGTTCGCCCTGGTGGGCTGCGGCGAACCCGCCGGGCCCGCCCCCGCGACCACCCCGGCCACCACCTCGCCGGCCCCGGCCGCTCCCTCGACGGATGCCCCCAAGGGCGAGTCCGAGATCAAGTCGCTGCCGGTCGACCCCGCGAAGAAGGGGGCCGACGCCTCGGCCCCCAAGCTCTCCGACGAGGAGATCGCCGAGATCAAGAAGCTCCCGGCCGACGAACAGCCGATCGCCCTGGCCCAGGTCACCTGCCCGGTCAGCGGCGACAACCTCGGGGCCATGGAGAAGCCGATCAAGCAGGTCGTCGATGGCCAGACCTTCTTCCTCTGCTGCTCCGGCTGCGAGAAGGCGGTCAAGAGCAATCCCGCCGGGGTCCTGGCGAAGCTCAAGAAGTGAGGTGATCGGCCGAGGGATGCCCGCGGCCGGCGTCCCCCGATGGGGACGCCGGCCGCGTGACATCCCGGGCCGACCCCGCTCAGGCGATCGCCTCGGTGTGGCCGAAGCCGCCGAGCAGGTCCGAGCCGAGCGCGGTCTCGCCGTGCTGGCTGAGGTCGAGGCCCTCCTTCTCCTGGTCCTCGGCGACCCGGAGCGGGATGATCAGGTCGGTGATCTTGTAGAGGATCAGCGAGCCGACGAAGGAGAAGGCCGAGACGATCACCAGGGCGAGCAGGTGATAGAGGAAAGTCTTGGTCTGGCCCGAGGTCAGGCCGACGTCCTTGGCGAAGACGCCGGTGAAGATCATGCCGACCATCCCGCCGACGCCGTGGCAGGGGAAGACATCGAGGGTGTCGTCGAGCGTCGACCTCGTCCGGAGGTGGACCGCGAGGTTGCTGACCACGCTGGCCGTCAGGCCGATGACGATGCTCTCGCGGACGGTGACGAAGCCGGCGGCCGGCGTGATCGCGACCAGCCCGACCACCGCGCCGATGCAGGCGCCCAGGGCCGAGGGCTTATGGCCCCGGAGCCAGTCGAAGAACATCCAACCGAGCATCGCCGCGGCCGAGGCCGTGTTGGTCGTCGCGAACGCCAGCGCCGCCGAGCCGTTGGCCGCCAGGGCCGAGCCGGCGTTGAAGCCGAACCAGCCGAACCAGAGCATCCCGGTCCCGAGCAGGACGAACGGGATGTTGGCCGGTGTGTGGGCCTCCTTGGCGATGTGGCTCTTGCGCCGGCCCAGCAGGATCGCCCCGGCCAGGGCCGCCCAGCCCGCCGACATGTGGACCACCGTGCCGCCGGCGAAGTCCAGCACGCCCAACTTGCGGAGGAAGCCGTCGGGGTGCCAGGTCCAGTGGGCCAGCGGGGCGTAGATGAACAGGCTGAACAGGACGATGAAGAGCAAGTAGGACGAGAACCGGACCCGCTCGGCGAACGACCCGGTGATCAGGGCCGGCGTGATGATCGCGAACTTGAGCTGGAACAGCGCGAAGACCATCAGCGGGATCGTCGGCGAGAGGGCCTTGTTCGTCAGGTCGCTCACGCCGTCGAACATGAAGAAGGTGCGCGGGTCGCCCACATAGCCGCCGATGCTGTCGCCGAAGGCCAGACTGAACCCGACCACGACCCAGACCAGGCTGATCACCCCCAGCGCCACGATGCTCTGGAGCATCGTGGAGACCACGTTCTTGAAGCCCACCATCCCCCCGTAGAAGAACGACAGGCCCGGCGTCATCAGCAGGACCAACGCCGACGCGGTGAGCATCCAGGCGACGTCGCCCGAGTTGATCGGATCGCCGGAGGTGATCGCCCGGGGGGGGAGCTTGACGAAGAGGGCCGCGAGCGCGACCAGGACCAGGAGCACGAGGGGAACGGGAGTCGATCGTTTCATAGGTCAAATCACCTGGACTGGGAGAGGCGGACCGCGGCCAGGCCGCAGGCCGAGAGCGGGAGCCGCGACGGACGGGGCCGGATCTCGGGCCATCCGTCGACGGGCCGCGAAAGGGGGAACAGGTCAGATGCGCGGGGCCGGGTGAGGATGCTGGAAGGGCCGGGGATTCCGTCCCTCCCAAGCGACCGGGTCCGACGGCGATCCGGGGGAAATCCGCGTAAAGCCGGCGGGGCTTGGGGCCGGGCGGAGTTTCCGCCGCCCCGAATTCCCAGATACTATGCCGCGATTCTTCGGGAATTCAAGGTTTAAACCACCCAACATGTCACCCGCCGGGCGGTCCGGTTCGGGCCTACCTGCGGTAGCCGGCAAGCCAATCCTCGCCGACCCGCGGGGCAGCTCCCCGAAAGCGGCGTGGATCTTGGCGGCGGGAGGGCCGGCCTTCTCGCGCTCGATCCCCTTCCGGACGAAGGCCACGGTGTCACCCGCGGCCCAGTTCTTGGAGGACAGGCCGTTGGCGACCGCGGCGTGGCACCAGACCCGGTCGTCCCCGTCGTCCGCTTCGATCAGGTCCCGGAATTGGGCCGGGGCCTGGCTGGGATTGCCCTTTTTGAACGGCTTATCGCGCGGTCGCCCGCAAATGGCCCGACTCGCTATATCAAAGGCCGTGCCGAGTCCTGATCCCGGCCTCGGCAGGGCCCAGAACGCCGGGAAATGCGGGCGTTTTGCCCGATTTCCCCGGTCTGAGGACGCTTGAGTCGATTCAGAATCCGCCCGAATCATTTGCACCGGCTCGTCTCTGAGCCTATTTACCTGGCAGCTCCCGAGGTCGCCGGGACTATTGGCAGTCTCCGGGCCATCGCCCGAATGATGAAGCATGCCGGCGAAGAGGGGTGAGGGCGCTGTGCGATCGCGAATGTCGTGGCCCCCACGCGAGGGTACAGGTCGCACGCCGCCCCCATCGGCCGAGCCGACCATCTGCCCGTCGGCCTTCCGGGTCGATTTCCCCCGCACCAGACTCAAAATCGTTCAGATCGCCGACCGGCCGGACGATAAGTCATGGACCGAAATTGGTGATGACTCGATGAGCATTCGTGTCGTGGGAGTCGACAAAAGCTCGCGAGGGGAAGAAGCAACGGACCGATCACGAGGCTGCGGCAGGATACGCTGAGGAGGCGTACCAGGATGGTAAGACCTTCGAGTTTCGCGATAGCGACCGGGACGGTCGCGCTGATCCTCGGATTGTCGGCCGGCGCCGGAGCCCAGACGGCGGGCGTCGCCCCGGGATCTCGCCCTGGCGGGCCGCCGGCGGCGTCGCCCCCCCTGCCGACCGCTGCGCCCGCCGAAGCGCCCGCGGTCCGGCCGGCGCAAGCCCCGGTCGGCGAGGCCCCGGCCGCGCAGCCCAATACGCCCAACCCGACCCCGGGCCCGGCCGCCGACAACGACCTCAGCTTGCCCAGGGCCGAGAGGCCCGGCGGGGGCGGGGAGCCGACCGACGCCGCCGCCGCCGAGCCGGCGAAGGCCGACGAGACCAAGCTGCTGATGAAGCTCCTGAAGATCAAGGAAGACTCGCCGGTCAAGGTCTACGGCTGGCTCCAGAACAGCTTCACCGGCAACACCAACGGCCGCCCCAAGAGCGACGCGAACTTCGGCGTCAATCCGAACAACCTGGCCAACACCTGGATGGGGAATCAGTACTACCTGATCTTCGAGAAGACGCTCCGGCAGAACGACAAGGTGAACTTCGGGTTCCGATTCGACAACCTGTTCGGCAACGACGCCCAGTTCAACCACGCCCACGGGATCTTCGACCGGGCGTTCAAGCTCAATTATTTCTCGCAATACGACCCCGCCCAGTACTACGGCGAGGTCCACCTGCCCTGGTTTACCGAGGGCGGGCTCGACATCAAAGGGGGCCGGTTCTACACCTTGGCCGGCTACGAGGTGGTGCCGGCGACCGGCCGGCCCCTGCTCTCCGTGCCCTACATGTTCAACTTCGGCCAGCCGTTCACCCATTCCGGGATGCTGACCACGCTCCACCTGACCAAAAACATCAACATCTACAACGGGGCGATCAACGGCTGGGACCGCCAGTTCGACAAGAGATACACCTGGAGCTACATCGGCGGCTTTAGCGCGAACAGCAAGAGCGTCAAGACCTCGCTGGCGACCACCTTCATCGGCGGCCCCGACCAGTTCCCGACGTACCTCCCGCTGCGCCAGAACCCGATCTACCCCACCGGCTCGATCCCGCCGCCCCCGCAGCTCGCCGGCAAGACCAACCCCGGCTACCACAGCAACGATCGCTTCCTCTTCACCACCGTCCTGTCCCACAAGTGGACCGAGAAGTTCACCCAGGTCCTCGAGACCGATCAGGCCTGGGAGACCAACGTCCCCTTCGCCCAGAGCATCTCCAAAAGGGGCAACCCCCTGGCCGGCCACAACGCCCAATGGTACAGCTTCGGCAACTGGTTCCTCTACCAGTTCAGCGAGAAGCTCACCGGCGTCTGGCGGTCGGAAATCTTCCGCGACAACAACGGCGTCCGGACCGGCACCGCCGCCGATTATAACGAGTTCACCCTGGGGGCGATCTACAAGCCCAAGCCTTACATCTGGGTCCGGCCCGAAGCCCGGTACGACTTCACCAACGGCCCGAAGGTGTACAACGACAACACCCGCAACAGCCAGTTCACCCTCGGCTTCGACATCATCCTGCTGTTCTGAGCCGAGTCGCGTCGGTCCCAGTCCAGTCCGCCTCTCCCGGTCGCCCGCCGCCCCCTCGACGGGGGGAGGAGGGCGTCTTGCATCCCGCCGGACCGGGCGGCGATCGGGCGAGATCTCGGGCCCGGCGGCCACTGGCGGGAGGCCGGAGGCGCCGTTATAATTTGCCCCGAGCAAGAATGGGATGACGGCACCGCCCGACGTCCGGGGAATGGTCCCGTCGGTTGAAGCGGACCGGCGACATCCCGCGGGGCGAACGGCGGACGCGGTCCACCAATGGCGACCGCGGCCCGCATCTCTCCCGACTCGATCGCTCTCCCCGATCGAGCCCTCGCGGTCGTCGCCCGACGCCATCGAGCCCACCTGCCCCCCGCCCTCACCCCAGGCCGACGGGCCCGGGGGACGGCCGGCTTTCCTTTCTTCGCCCGAGGATGCCCGCTCTCGAACCCATCGCGGCGGCGGGGGTCCCCCGGCCGGGGCGATCCCGGCCCGAGGCCCGTCGGCGCGTCCTACCCCTCCTCATCCCCGTCTCGCTGGAGTCGAAAATCGCCATGGGCCAGACCACCGCCCGCCAGAACGCCATCGCGGCCGTGACCGCTTGGCCGACCACCGGGGCCCGCATCAACGCGTCCGAGATCCCCGTCCGCCAGCTCTTCGGCGTGAACGTCTTCTCCGACGAGGTGATGCGCTCGCGACTGCCGGAGAACGTGTACAAGGCGCTGCGGGCCACGATCAAGAAGGGGGTCGCGCTCGACTCGACGATCGCCGACGTGGCGGCGGCGGCGATGAAGGAATGGGCGATGGAGCGGGGGGCGACCCACTACACCCACTGGTTCCAGCCGATGACCGGCCTGACGGCCGAGAAGCACGACTCGTTCCTCTCCCCCACCGACGCCGGCACGGCCATCGCCGAGTTCAGCGGCAAGGAGCTGGTCCGGGGCGAGCCCGACGCCTCCAGCTTCCCCTCCGGCGGCATCCGCAACACCTTCGAGGCCCGCGGCTACACCGCGTGGGACCCGACCAGCCCGGCCTTCATCCTCGAGAACCCCAACGGCACCACGCTCTGCATCCCCACCGCGTTCTGCTCCTGGACCGGCGAGGCGCTCGACAAGAAGACTCCCCTGCTCCGCTCGATGGACGCCGTCAGCAAGCAGGCGATCCGCGTCCTCAAGCTCTTCGGCTCCGACGCCACCCGGGTCCACGCCACCTGCGGCCCCGAGCAGGAATATTTCCTGATCGACAAGAACTTCTACTACGCCCGGCCCGACCTCATCAACGCCGGCCGGACCCTCTTCGGCGCCAAGCCGCCGAAGGGCCAGGAGATGGAGGACCACTACTTCGGCGCGATCCCCGAGCGCGTCCTGGCCTGCATGCTCGAGACCGAGCTGGAGCTGTACAAGCTCGGCGTCCCGGTGAAGACCCGGCACAACGAGGTCGCCCCGTCGCAGTACGAGCTGGCGCCGCTGTTCGAGAACGCCAACGTCGCCACCGATCATAACATGCTGATCATGGAGACCATGAAGCGCGTGGCCGACCGCTACGGGCTCCAGCTCCTGCTCCACGAGAAGCCCTTCGCCGGCGTCAACGGCTCCGGCAAGCACGTCAACTGGTCGCTCTCGGACGACTCGGGCAACAACCTGCTCCGCCCCGGCGACAGCCCGCACGAGAACGCCCAGTTCCTCGTCTTCCTCGCCGCCGTGCTCAAGGCCGTCGCCAGGCACGGCGACCTGCTCCGGATGTCCGTCGCCCACGCCGGCAACGACCACCGCCTGGGGGCCAACGAGGCGCCGCCGGCGATCGTCTCGGTCTTCCTCGGCGAGATGCTCCAGGACATCGTCGAGCAGATCGAGAAGGGCGGCGCCCGGAGCACCAAGGCCGGCGGCACGATGCAGATCGGCGTCTCGACGCTGCCCACCCTGCCCCGCGACGCCGGCGACCGCAACCGGACCAGCCCGTTCGCCTTCACCGGCAACAAGTTCGAGTTCCGCGCCGCCGGCTCCAGCCAGTCGATCGCCGGCCCCAACGTCGTGCTCAACACGATCGTCGCCGAGTCCCTCGACGAGGCCGCCACGACCCTGGAGGCCGCCGTCGCCGCCGGCAAGGACCTCAACGCCGAGATCCAGGCCATGCTGCCCAAGATGATCGCCGAGAGCAAGAAGGTCATCTTCAACGGCGACGGCTACTCCGAGAAGTGGCACGCCGAGGCCGAGGCCCGCGGCCTGCCCAACCGCCGCTCGACCATCGACAGCCTGCCCGACCTGATCGCGCCGAAGTCCATCGCCCTCTTCGGCAAGTACGGCGTCCTCTCCGAGCGCGAGCTGCACTCCCGGTACGAGATCCACCTGGAGAACTACAAGAAGACGATCACCATCGAGTCGCACCTGACCCAGCAGATCGCCAACCGCCAGATCCTCCCCGCCGCGCTCCGCTACCAGGGCGAGGTCGCCCAGTCGATCGCCCACCTCAAGGCCGCCGGCGTCGCCCCCCCCAAGGGCCAGGTCGACCTCCTCAACGAGCTCGCCGGCACCATCGAGCAACTCCAGGCCGGGACCGCCGCCCTCGCCCGGGTCATCGACGCCCACGCCGACGGCGACAGCCTGGCCCACGCCAAGTACGCCCGCGACGCCGTCATCCCCGCCATGGCCGCCGTCCGCGCCGCCGGCGACAAGCTCGAAGGCCTCGTCGCCGACGACCTCTGGCCGCTGCCGACGTATCAGGAAATGCTGTTCATCAAGTAACCGGCCATATCGACCCGGGCCGCGTCGCCGGTGATGCACCCCGGCGACGCGGCTTGTTTCGGGCCCGCCACCGTCGTGGCTGTGGGAGGAGTCAGCCTGACGATGGTGTCGTTCTTGTTCTGGAACCTGTACAAAAAGCCGCTCCTAGATCAGGTCGAGCGATTAGCACGCAGCCAGAACATTGACATCCTCATGCTTGCGGAATGCGCGATCGACCCGCCCGAAATCGAGGAGCGGCTTCGTCGAACGGTTGACGACTCTTTCTCGCTGTCGAGGAGTGACGGCGGTAAGACTCAGGTCTACACCCGGTTGCCGGGCAATTCGATCACCGAAGAGTTCAATGACCCTTTCGGCGGCCTGACCATTCGCCGGGTCGAGGTCGGCGACCCGCCGGGTATCATGCTGGCCGTCGTCCATCTTCCCAGCCGTGTGAAGTGGGACAAAGAGGATCAGGTCCTCCAGATGACCTCCCTCGTCAACGATATCGTCAACACGGAAGACAAGCTTGCTCACCGGCGTACCATATTGGTTGGCGACTTGAACATGAATCCGTTCGACGCCGGGGTCGTCGGGGCTCAGGCCCTCCACGCCGTCATGACCCGCGGGTTGGCCCGCCGCGAAGAACGCATCGTGTTGGGGCGAGCTCACCGCCTGTTCTATAATCCGATGTGGAATTTGTTCGGTGATCGAACGGTCGGGCCACCGGGCACCTATTACCATAGGGCTTCGAACCCTGGTAACGTATTCTGGAACATCTACGACCAGGTCCTCCTCCGCCCGAGCCTCATGGATGCGTTGGTCGATCTCGAAATTCTGACGACCGACGGCCAAGGCGACCTGGTCACCAAAACCGGATTGCCGAACAAGTCTCTCTACTCGGACCACTTGCCGATCTTATTTCGCCTGGCACTATGATCGGGAGGAGACGCGATGGCCGGCACGATTCCCGTCCTCTGGTCGGATGACATCTCCGTCGATGTCCTCTCTCCGGTCGCCATCCTTCGAGCCCAAGCGCGTCCGCTGGCCGAGAAGACGAAGGGTTTACTGAGGGCCGACATCGAATCCATCACGAGCGACACCGGTCGGGTGAAGCACCAGTTCGACCTGATCGCCCCCGCGCTGGGCAACTTCCGTCGTCGAGTCCTTACCGCAACGCATCAGAAAGATTTGGTTTACCCAGTCATCGTCGAAGCAGAATGTTTCCTGCCGGAATACAACTCGCCAATTTCCCGGGTGGCCGCTCGCATGCAATCAGCATCATCCATAGGGCCCAATACGCTTCCTGATGGTCAAAGGCTGGCGGCTACCGACCAGGAATTCATCAAACTTGTGGGGGAAGTCTTTCGTTCCTCACAAGTCCGATCGTTGATCCAATCCTTGATCGCACGGAGCAACGACCGAGAGAACGCCTCGGAATCACCTCCAGCCGACCCCGGCGAAAGTCCGGAATAACAGCGGGCTTTCGCCGGGGGTGATCGCAAGGTCCCGGGCTCACGCGAACGGCCGGCGGTCGTTGCCATGGTCGAGGGGCCGGGGCAGGTCGGTCTGGCCCATCAGGTGCTTGTCGATGGCGTGGGCGGCGTGCCGGCCCTCGGCGATGGCCCAGACGATCAGGCTCTGGCCGCGGGACATGTCGCCGGCGACGAAGACCTTGGCGACGTTGGTCCGGCGCTCGCCGTCGGCCCGGACGTTGCCCCGGCCGTCGAGCTCGACGCCCAGGCCATCCAGGAGCGGGCCCCGGTCCGGGCCGCTGTAGCCGATCGCCAGGAGGATCAGGTCGGCGGGGAAGTGCTTCTCGGTGCCCGGGATCTCGTCGACCCTCGACCGGCCGCCCAGGCCATCGCGGGTGACCTCGACCCGGACCGTCTCCAGGGCCTTGACCTTGCCGTGCTCGCCGAGGAAGCGGCGGGTGTGGACCGAGAATTCGCGGACGCCCCCCTCCTCGTGCGCGGCGCCGGTCCGGAAGACGTTCGACCACTGCGGCCAGGGGTTGTCCGGGGCCCGCTCGCCGGGCGGCTCGGGGTTGATCTGGAACTGGTGGACGCTCCGGGCGCCCTGGCGGTGGACCGTGCCGAGGCAGTCGGCCCCCGTGTCGCCGCCGCCGATGATGATCACGTCCTTGTCCTTGGCGGTGACCGAGCGGCCTTCGGGGACCGCGTCGCCGGCCACCCGCCTGTTCTGCGGGGTGAGGTAGTCCATGGCGAAGTGGATGCCGGCGAGATCGCGGCCGGGGATCTCCAGGTCGCGCGGCCGGGTCGCCCCGGCGCAGAGGCAGATGGCGTCGAACCGGGCGAGGAGGTCGTCGGCGGTGACGTCGACGCCGACGTTCACGCCGGGCTCGAAGGCGACCCCCTCGGCCTCCATCTGCGCGAGCCGGCGGTCGATGTGCCGCTTCTCCATCTTGAAGTCGGGGATGCCGTAGCGGAGCAGGCCGCCGATCCGGTCGTCGCGCTCGTAGACGACCACGTCGTGCCCGGCCCGAGCGAGCTGCTGCGCCGCGGCCAGGCCGGCGGGGCCGGAGCCGACGACGGCGACCCGCTTGCCGGTCCTGTGCCGGGGCGGCCTCGCGACGATCCAGCCTTCCTCCCACGCCCGGTCGACGATCGACTCCTCGATCTGCTTGATGGCGACGGGCTGGTCGATCAGCCCCAGGACGCAGGCCGTCTCGCACGGGGCCGGGCAGAGCTTGCCGGTGAACTCGGGGAAGTTGTTGGTCGCGTGCAGCCGCTCGATCGCCGCCCTCCACTGGTCGCGGTAGACCAGGTCGCTCCAGTCGGGGATGAGGTTGCCGAGCGGGCAGCCCTGGTGGCAGAACGGGACGCCGCAGTCCATGCACCGGCCGCCCTGCTCGCGGACCTTGACGATCGCCAGCGGCTCGTAGACCTCGCGGTAGTCGGCGACGCGCTCGGCCACCGGGCGATAGGCGTGCGTCTCGCGGGGGGTCTCCAGGAATCCGGTCGGCTTACCCACCGCTCACCTCCAGTTGCTGCAAGGACTCTCGCTCCCGGGCCGCCTCGCTCCGGCGCTGGTCGAGCACCCGGCGGTAGTCGACCGGCATCACCTTGACGAACTTCGCGACGGCCCGGCCCCAGTCGCCCAGGAGCCGGGCGGCCACGGCGCTCCGGGTGTATCCGGCGTGCTGGATGAGGAGGTCGCGGGCCTGCTCGACGTCCTCGGGCTCCTCGAGCCGTTCGAGGACGACCATGTCGGGGTTGCACCGCGAGCCGAAGTCGCCGGCCTCGTCGAGGACGAAGGCCACGCCGCCGCTCATCCCCGCCGCGAAGTTGCGCCCGGTCGCCCCGATCACGACGGCGACGCCGCCGGTCATGTACTCGCAGCCGTGGTCGCCGGTCCCCTCGACGACGGCCAGGGCCCCGCTGTTGCGGACGCAGAACCGCTCGCCGGCCCGGCCGCGGAAGAAGGCCCGGCCGCTCGTCGCGCCGTAGAGGGCGACGTTGCCGATCACGACGTTGTCCTCGGCCACGAAGCGGGCCTCGCGGGGCGGGAAGACGATCAGCTTGCCGCCGGAGAGGCCCTTGCCGACGTAGTCGTTGGCGTCCCCCTCCAGGGTCAGGGTCATCCCCCGGGGGACGAACGCGCCGAAGCTCTGGCCGGCGGAGCCGGCGAAGCGGAGCCGGATCGTGTCGTCGGGCAGGCCGTCGCCGCCATACCGGCGGGTGACCTCGCTGCCGAGGATGGTGCCGACGGTCCGGTTGACGTTGCGAATCGGCCGGGAGATCTCGACCGGCTCGCCCCGCTCCAGCGCCGCGGCGGCCAGCGGGACCAGCTCCTGGTCGAGCGCCTTCTCCAACCCGTGGTCCTGCTCGATCGCCTTGCGGACGCGCGAGCCGGGCGGGGTGTCGGGCCGGTAGAAGATCGAGCTGAAGTCGAGCCCGCAGGCCTTGTAGTGGCCGATGGCCCGCTTCATGTCGAGCAGGTCGCTCCGGCCGATCATCTCGTCGAGGTGGCGGAAGCCGAGCCGGGCCATCAGCTCGCGGACCTCCTCGGCGACGAACCGGAAGAAGTTGACGACGTGCTCGGCCTGGCCGGCGAACTTCTCGCGGAGCTTGGGGTTCTGGGTGGCGATCCCGACGGGGCAGGTGTCGAGGTGGCAGACCCGCATCATGATGCAGCCCATGACGACCAGGGGCGCCGTGGCGAAGCCGTATTCCTCGGCCCCCAGGAGGGCCGCCACCACGACGTCGCGCCCGGTCTTCATCTGGCCGTCGGCCTGGACGACCACGCGGTCGCGGAGCCGGTTGAGGACCAGGGTCTGCTGGGTCTCGGCCAGGCCCAGCTCCCAGGGGATGCCGGCGTGCTTGAGCGAGGTGAGCGGGCTGGCGCCGGTCCCGCCGTCGTGGCCGGAGATCAGGATCACGTCGCTGTGCGCCTTGGCGACGCCCGCGGCGACGGTGCCGACGCCGACCTCGGCCACCAGCTTCACGCTGATCCGGGCCCGGGGGTTGGCGTTCTTGAGGTCGTAGATCAGTTGCGCCAGGTCCTCGATCGAGTAGATGTCGTGGTGCGGCGGCGGGCTGATCAGGGCGACGCCGGGCGTGGAGAACCGGACCTTGGCGATCCAGGGCCAGACCTTGTGGCCGGGGAGCTGCCCCCCCTCGCCGGGCTTGGCCCCCTGCGCGACCTTGATCTGGATCTCGTCGGCGCCGACGAGGTATTCGCTGGTGACGCCGAACCGGCCCGAGGCGACCTGCTTGATCTTGCTCCGGCGGTCGTCGCCGTTGGCGTCGGGGGTGTTCCGCGCCGGGTCCTCGCCCCCCTCGCCGGTGTTGCTCCGGCCGCCGATCCGATTCATGGCGATGGCCAGGGTCTCGTGCGCCTCGCCGCTGATCGAGCCGTAGGACATGGCCCCGGTGGCGAACCGGCGGAAGAGCGACTCGGCCGGCTCGACCTCCTCGATCGGCACCGGCGTCCGGCCCTCGAACTTGAAGTCGAAGAGGCCGCGGAGGGTGCAGAGCCGCTCGTTCTGGTCGTCGACCATCGCGGCGTACTGCTGGAAGATGTCGAAGCGGCCGGTCTTGGTGGCGTGCTGGAGCCGGAAGACGGTCTCGGGGTTGAACAGGTGGAATTCCCCCTCGCGGCGCCACTGGTACTGGCCGCCCCAGTCGAGCAGCGGCGTGCCGGACTCGCGGTCGGCGTAAGCCCGGCGGTGGTGGTGCAGGGTCTCGAGGGCGATCTCCTCCAGCCCCACGCCGCCGATCCGCGAGGCGGTCTTGTCGAAGTAGCGGTCGATGAAGTCCTTGTTCAGGCCGATCGCCTCGAAGATCTGCGCCCCCCGGTAGCTCTGGATGGTGCTGATGCCCATCTTGGACATGATCTTGACCACGCCCTTCTTGATCGCCTTGCGATAGCGGTGGACCGCCTCGGCGTGGTCGACCTCGGGCCGGATCATCCCCTGGCTGATCATGTCGTCGAGGGTCTCGAAGGCGACGTAGGGGTTGATCGTCCCGGCGCCGTAGCCGAGCAGGAGCGCGAAGTGGTGGACCTCGCGGGCGTCGCCGCACTCGATGATCAGGCCGGCCTGGGTGCGCATCCCCTGGCGGACCAGGTGGTGATGCAGCCCGGCGCAGGCCAGGAGCGAGGGGATCGGCGCGTTCGCGGCGTCGACGGCGCGATCGGAGAGGATCAGGAGGTTCGCCCCGTCCTCGATCGCGGCCACGGCCCGGTCGAACATGGCGTCCAGGGCCCGCCCCATCCCTGCGGCCCCCTCGGCGGCCGGGAAGGTCATCCGCAGCTCGGCCGACTTGAACCCGCGCCACCCCTCGAGCTGCTTGAGCCGGGCCAGCTCGTCGTTGTCGAGGACCGGGATGTCCAGCGCGATCTGGCGGCAGCTCCCCGGCCCGGGCATCAGGAGGTTCCCCTCGCCCCCGGCGCCGGTGAGGACGGAGGTGACCAGCTCCTCGCGGATCGCGTCGAGCGGCGGGTTGGTCACCTGGGCGAAGAGCTGCTGGAAGTAATTGAACAGCGGCTGGGCCTGGTCGGAGAGGACGGCCAGCGGGGTGTCGGTCCCCATCGAGCCCAGCGCCTCCTCGCCGCCGTTGCCCATCGGGCCGAGGATGTACTTGAGGTCTTCCAGGGTGTAGCCGAACGCCTGCTGGCGGTGCAGGAGCGTGTCGTGGTCGGGCCCCGGGACGTGGGGCGCCCCGGGGACCTCGGCCAGGGGGACCATGTGGTCGCGGAGCCACTCGCCATAGGGCCTGGCCCCGGCGATCCCGAGCTTCAGCTCCTCGTCGTCGACGATCCGGCCGGCCTCGAGGTCGACCAGGAACATCTTGCCGGGCTCGAGCCGGCCCTTGGACACGACGTCCTCCGGCGGGATCTCGAGGACGCCGGCCTCCGAGCCCATCACGACCAGGTCGTCCTTGGTGATCCAGTACCGGCTGGGCCGCAGCCCGTTGCGGTCGAGCATGGCGCCGATGGACTTGCCGTCGGTGAAGCCGATCGACGCCGGGCCGTCCCAGGCCTCCATCAGGCAGGTGTGATAGCGGTAGAAGTCCTTCTTCACCGCCGCCATCGCGTCGTGGTTCTCCCACGCCTCGGGCACCAGCATCATCATGGCGTGCGGCAGCGAGTAGCCCGAGCGGACGAGCAGCTCGACCGCGTTGTCCAGGCACGCGGTGTCGCTCAGGCCCTCGCGGATGATCGGCAGGAGCTTCTCGACGTCGCCCGGCTCGTACAGGTCGGAGGCGAAGAGCGCCTCGCGGGCCCTCATCCAGTTGATGTTGCCGCGCAGGGTGTTGATCTCGCCGTTGTGCGAGATCATCCGGTACGGGTGCGCCAGCTCCCAGCTCGGGAAGGTGTTGGTGCTGAACCGCGAGTGGAACAGGCTGAGGGCGCTGATGACCCGCTCGTCGCCGAGGTCGGCCGCGAAGTAGGTCCCGAGCTGCGGCGGGGTCAGCATCCCCTTGTAGACCAGCGTCCGGCACGACAGGCTGCAGAAGTAGAAGAACTTATGATCATCGAGCCCGGACTGCTCGACCTCCCGCTCGAACCGCTTGCGGATCACGAAGAGCTTGCGCTCGAACCGGTCCTCGTCGACGACCCTCGGGCCCCGGCCGACGAAGGCGTGGTAGATGGCCGGCTCGACCGACCGGGCGCCCTGGCCGAGCGGGGTGTTGTCGGTCTCGACCTTGCGCCAGCCGAGGACGACCTGGCCCTCCTGGGCGACGATCTTCTCGAAGAGGGCCATGCCGAAGGTCCGCTGCTCGGGGTCGGGCGAGGCGAAGAACGCCCCGACGCCGTACTCGCCCGCGGCGGGCTCGGCGATCCCCAGGGTCCGGCACCGGTCGGCGAGGAACTCCTCGCGGAGGAAGCGGTCGGGGATCTGGATCAGGATGCCGGCGCCGTCGCCCGTGTTGTCCTCCCAGCCGCAGGCGCCCCGATGGTCCAGGTTCTCCAGCGCCTTGAGCCCGTCGCGGACGATCTTGTGCGACTTCCGCCCCCTCGCGTCGGCCACGAACCCCAGGCCGCAGGCGTCGTGCTCATATCGGGGGTCGTAGAGGCCCTGGGGCGGCGGGGAACCGGATCCTGAACTCATGGTACTCACCCTTCCGCGGCACCGGCCGCGGGAATCGACTCGGCGGAAGTCCCGGGACGTCCGGGCCCGTATTCTCAATGTGGTATTGTGTTGCGTGGCGTCGGGGGCGAGGCCGGTACGGCCTTGGGGGGGCGGCCTTCAGCGGGCCTCGCCCGCCGCGCCGCGCCCCTGGGCGTCGCGGGCCAGGGCCGGCCCGTCGGCCGGTTTCAACCCCGCCGCCACGGCCTCCTCGGGGGCCATCAGGAGCCCGAGGAACCGCGAGGCCGCCAGCCCGAGCTGGTCGGACCGGCGATGGATGATCGCCAGGGGCCGGGTCAGCCGCCGGTCGCGGAACCGGACGGCCCGGAGCGTCCCGGCCTTGACCTCGCCGACCAGCGTCGGCGCCGGCAGGATCGCCACACCGGAGGGGACCTCGACGGCCCGCTTGATCGTCTCGATATTGTCGAACTCGAGGGCCACCCGCACGTGGACGCCGTTCTTGCGGAGGAACCGGTCGACCGCCCGGCGGATCGGCAGTTCGCGTTCGAACCCGACGAACGTCTCGCCGTCGAGCTGCCCGGCGTCCAGGGCGTCCAGGCCGGCGAACCGGTGCGAAGGGTGGACGGCCAGGACCATCTCCTCCTCGCGCCACGGGATCGCCGTCAGCTCGGGCCACTTCCGGGGGAACGAGATCAGGCCCAGCTCGGCGTCGTCGCCCGCCACGCTCTCGATCACCCGGGTCGGGTGGAGATACTCGATCCGGACGTCCGCCTCGGGGTACGCCTCGCGGAACCGCTCGACGTAGCGGCTCATGTGGTGCAGGCCGACCGAGTAGATCGAGGCCACCCGGACCGTGCCCGCCAGGTTCCGGTCGTCTTCCAACGCCTTGACCCGGTTCTCGACCTCCAGATAACGCCCGATCAGGTCCCGGCAGCCGTCGTAATACACCTTCCCCTGCGGGGTCGGCATCAGGGGCCGCTTCGACCGATCGATCAGCTTCACCCCCAGCCGGACCTCGAGCTGATGCACGACCTGGCTCGCCGACGATTGCGAGATCCCGTTCTCCTTCGCCCCGCGCGAGAAGCTCGCCCAGCGCACCACGTCGCAGAAAATCTTGAGCGATTCGAGCTGCATGGGCCTCTGCCGTTGGCGGCAGGTCCTCAATACTGCGCGGGGGTCGTTATCGGGATTCGTAATAGTAATAGACAATGGGGGCCGGATGTCAAGGGCTGATGGGGGAAATCGGGCCATCGCGTCCATGACGCGAGCGGCCCCGCGGGACCCCGAGGCGTCGAGGTCGGGCGGGGAGATAACCCGGGCGCTGGCCTTCGCCGGGCCCTTGACGGACAATCGGTGGGGGCCCGAGCGGCCAGGTCGACGGCGGGCGATCCGGCGAGGAACTTCATGAGCGAATATCAGTATTACGAGTTCCGGGCGGTCGACCGCCCGCTCGGCCGGGACGAGATGGACGAGCTGCGCGACCTGTCCACGCGCGCCGAAATCACGCCGACGAGCTTCACCAACACGTACAGTTATGGCGACTTCAAGGGCAAGCCCCGCGACCTCATGGGGCTGTATTTCGACGCGTTCGTCTACGTCGCCAACTGGGGCACGCGCCGGCTGATGTTCCGGATTCCCCGGGGCCTCATCGACGTCGGGGCGGCCTCGGAGTATCGCGGGGAGGAGGCGCTCGCGATCGACGCCGGCAAGGACCATGTCGTGATCGAGTTCACCTCCGAGGACGAGCCCGATGACGATTGGATCGACGGGGAGGAGTGGATGCCCTCGCTGATCTCGATCCGCTCCGAGCTGATCCGCGGCGACTTCCGGGCCCTCTATATCGGATGGCTCGGATCGATCGGGTCGGGGGCCTGGGACGAGGCCGAGGGTCGTGACAAGGAGACCTCCGAGGACCACCGGCTCGAGCCGCCCGTCCCCCCCGGCCTGGCGAAGCTCTCGGCGCCGCTCCAGGAGCTGGCGAAGTTCCTGAGGATCGACGACGCCCTCATCAAGGTCGCCGCGGCCAGGAGCGACGGCAAGCCTCCCGCCGAGCCCTCGCGCGGCGAGATGGCCCGGTGGGTCAAGGGGCTCTCCCTGCTCGAAAAAGAGGCTTACCTCGTGCGTTTCCTCGCCGACGAGGGGGACATCCCGCTCCGCGCCGAGCTGGCCAGGCGGCTCCGCAAGGACACGGCGCCCAAGAGAGGGAAGCGAACTGCCCCCGACGCCGGGCGACGGACCGTCGCGCAGCTCCTCGGGCCTCGCGACGCCCTGGTCGCGCAGGAGGCCCGCGAGGCCGCCGAACTCGCGGCCGAGGAGCGGGCACGCCTCGATCGCGAGCGGGCCGCGGCCCGCGTCAAGCACCTCGAAGCCCTGGCCCGGCGCGAACCCGCGGCCTGGCGCGAGGTCGGGGAGTTGATCGCCGCGAAACGACCCAAGGACTACGACCAGGCGGTCGGGTTGCTCGTCGACCTCCGCGAAATCGCCCACCGGTCCGGCCGGGCCGAGGCAGCCGAGGCCCGAATCCGCGAGATCCGCCGGAGCCATGCCGGCAAGCCCGGCTTGCTCAAGCGGCTCGACAGGGAGAAGCTCGGCGGTTGACGTCAGCCGGCGCCTTCGAGCACGCCCCGAACGGCCTCGGTGATGGCGGCGACCTCGGCCATCGCCCCCTGGCCGACGTCGCCGCAGGCAAGCCGCTTGGCCTGGGGCGGGACCAGGATCAGGCCCGGCGCGTGGCGGGCGAAGACGGCGGCGGCCTCGTCGAGCGACCAGCGGGCGGCGCCGGGACCGCCGTCGCCCCGGTCTTCGAGGAGCTGGCGGAGATGGCGGCGGGTCACCGGGCTGTCCCACATCCGGGTGTTCATCGCCGGCGCCAGGACGACCGGGCGGTCGAAGTCCCAGGCCCGGAAGAGGCAGGTGAGGAAGTTGTCGGAGAGCCCGAGCGCGAACTTGGCCAGGGTGTTGGCGTCGAGCGGGGCGACGACCAGGACGTCCGCCCAGCGGCGGAACTCGATGTGGAGGACCGGGTCGTCGCGCCGCCAACGGTCGCCGGCCCATTCGTCGGCGTCGCGGAAGACGGGGCCGCCGAGGGGGTCGAAGGGGTCGGTGGCGAGGGCGTCGGGTCCGAAGAAGTGGGTCGACGCCTCGGTCGCGACCACGCGGACGCGGTGGCCCATCCCCCGGAGCCCTTCGTAGAGCGCGGGGACCCGGAGGGCCGCCACGGACCCGGTCACGCCGAGGACGATCTGGGACATTTTGGGGAATCCACCGCGATCGAGGGAGGCGATCGGGGGTGCGTCAGCGACGCTCGGCCGAGAGGGGTTCGACCGCGTCGTTGACGGCGGCCGTCAGGTTATTCCAGAGCGTCGCGCGGAGCTGGAGGTGCTCGCGGCGGGTCAGCAGGAGCCGCTCGTTGGCCCGCTGCGTGAGCATGGCGACGACCGCGCGGAGGTCGGCCCGGAGGAGCCCTTCGAGGTCCTCGAACTCCGCCGGCAGATCCAGGTCTTTCAGGGCTGCGTCGTTCTTGCAAGTGGCCATTCTAACCCTCCTTGGCTGGTCACGGTGGCGGGTCGCGGGTTCCTCCCGCGGCTCGTTCGCAAGGCTAACCCGCCGTCCCGTCCCCAGTCAAGCGACTCGTTCCCCGCCTCCGCCCGTCCCGCTCCGGATTCCAGGGATCATGAAGAACCCCGCCTGTAGATCTGAGCAACTATCAAGCCATCGTGCCGTCCCGGTTGATTCTAGGCCGCCGCGCCGTCGTCGGCCACGATCCTCCGAGGATTCATCGAAAACCGCCCCCGGGCGACGACTCGGCGCCCGCCGGCCGCGGCGGCTTCGCGGGTTTCAGAACCAGGCGGGCTCGGGCTCGCGGCGGGCGCCGGGGCCCATCGCCTCCTGGACCAGCTCCACCAGCCTTGGCCCGTCGATCAGCTCGATCGGGTGGTCGGCGGCGAATTTGTCGGCGGCCAGCGTGAAGGTCCTGGTGGTCACGAAGAACCCCTTGTGGCTCTTGGTGTGGTGGATGGTGCCGAGGAACTTCTGGAGTTCGGGCGAGCCGACCACGCCCCGGCTGAAGTACTTGCACTGGACGATCCCGAGCAGCCCGCCGCGGCGGACCTTGAGGTCGACCCCCTGGTCGCCGGTCCCGCCGACGTGTTCGACCTCGAAGCCGAGCGCCTCGAACACCTCGCCGACGAACTCCTCGAACCCCTCGGGCGTGAGCGAGGCGAGCTGGGTGAGCTTCAGCTCGGCGCGTCGGCCTTGCTGGCGGAGCCGGTCGGCCCGCTCGGAGCCGTCGCGGACCTGGTCGCGGAGCCCGCGGACCTCGGCCTCGACCCGGGCCCGGTCGGCCTCGTCGAGCCTCTCGGCGTAGCGGTCGATCTTGAACAGGGCATTCTGGATCGTGTTGTCGAGCCGGGCCCGCTCGGCCTTGGTGAGCTGGTTCCCATAGCGGCGGAAGACGGCATATTGGAGGTGCTCGACGGCGCCGGCCAGCTCGGGATCGGACCGGATCGCCGGGGCGTCGTCCTGGTAGGCGACGCTCGCCCAGAGCATCCCCTGGCGTCCCGACGCCCCGCCCGGGGTGGCACCGGAGGGGGCCCGGGGGGCCGGATCGAGCGAGTCGCGCTGACCCTTCAACCAGTCCAATAGCATCGCCACGCACCGGGGTCCGAGACACTCCATCGTCGCTCCGCTCCTCCGAATGCAACCACGTCAGCTATCAGACGGCCCGACCGGCCTCGCGTGACATGTCGGCCGTCGATTCCAGATATCCTCCGCGCGGGCCCCGGCCGCAAGCGAAATCCCGCGCGTCGATGCAAGGTGCATTGTAGGGACCCGGCCCCGACGGGCGAGCCGGCGGGGAATCGCGTTGATTTCGCCCCGACGTGGCGCCACAATCGGGCCTCGGCCGCCCCCTTGACCCCCCTTCATCGACCCCGGAGGACGCTCCCGATGGGCACGGGCCGGTTCGCCGTGATCCTCCCCGCCGCCGGGCGCTCGACGCGATTCGGCGACGCCCGGGGCAAGAAGACCTACGCCGACCTCGACGGCCGCGCCGTCTGGCTCCGCGCCGCCGACCCCTTCCTCGGCCGCGAGGACGTCGGCCAGGTCATCGTCGCGATCGCGCCCGAGGACCGCGAGCTGTTCGACCGCCGCTATGGCGCCAACGTCTCGTTCCTCGGGATCACCGTCGTCGAGGGCGGCGCCGAGCGGTTCGACACGATCGCCCGGGCGCTGGAGGCGGTCGACCCGGCGTGCGACCACGTCGCCGTGCACGATGCGGCGCGGCCCTGCCTCGTCGCCGAGCAGGTCGACGCCGTCTTCGCCGCCGCCATCGAGCATGGCGCGGCGATCCTGGCCGTCGCCGTGGCCGACACCCTCAAGCGGGTCGGTCCCGATGGGATGACGATCGAGACCGTCCCCCGCGCCGGGCTCCATGCCGCCCAGACCCCCCAGGTCTTCCGCCGCGACCTCCTCGTCCAGGCCTACGCCCATCGCGACCGCGTGGGCCCGGCGATCACCGACGACGCGCAGCTCGTCGAGGCCCTCGGCCACCCCTGCGCGGTCGTCGCCGGTTCGCCGACGAACCTCAAGATCACCACCCTCGCCGACCTCCGCCTGGCCGCCGCCATCTTGCAGAGCCTCCCCAAGCCGAGCCGCAACGAGTTCCTCCACCCCTTCTCCGACGAGAAGGTGGGCCCGGGTGACGGGCCGAAGCGGAAGCTCGAAGACCTGTTCTGATCGACCGCCCCGGGGCCTCCATCCGCGAAAAAGGCGGTTAACGCGGGCCGGTCGGGGGCGAATGTGAAAGGTGGACCCGACGCCGGATGGGTCCGATGGCCCTCCGGCGATGGTCCGGGGTTGGGTTCGTTTTTCCCGGACCCGGAAGGCGATGGTATCCCTTCCCATCTTCCCGCCGGGGGAAGGGCAAGGAGGGTGATTTGATCACGGCTTTTGCAGAGGATGATGTCCGATGGCTTGCCGGGGCAGAGGGCATCCTTGGGTTCGTTTCGCCGGGTCCGGCGACGCCCGGCCGGGCCGTCCTCTTGGGTTCGTTTCGCCCGCGGGGCCGGGCCGGGAGGAGGCCCGAGGTTGGGTTCACTTTTCCCGGGCTGCTCGGGATGCTTGACGGCGGGGCCGCTCGCTTTAGACTTGGTGGTCAATCGATCCCCTCCATGAACGAACGTCGGCCCACACGGCCTTGACTTGCGAAGGGTCCGCCCGCGATGTCGAACGTCCACGCGATGCCGGTGATGCTCCTGGTCCTGGCGGTCCTGGCCGTCGCCTACCGCTCCTACAGCGCATTCCTGGCGGCAAGGGTGGCCGTTCTGGACGACTCGCGCGTCACGCCGGCGCACGAATTCCACGACGGCCAGAACTTCCACCCGACCAACCGCTGGGTCCTCTTCGGGCACCACTTCGCGGCGATCTCGGGCGCCGGGCCGCTGATCGGGCCGGTCCTGGCGATCCAGTTCGGCTATCTCCCGGGGCTGGTCTGGCTGGTCGTCGGGGTCTGCCTGGCCGGGGCGGTGCAGGACATGATGGTCCTGGCGGCGTCGGTCCGCCACGGGGGCAAGAGCCTCGCGGCGCTGGCGCGGGCCGAGATCGGGCCGGTGGCGGGGATGGCCACCACGCTGGCCATCCTCTACGTCATCATCATCGCGCTGGCGGGGCTGGGGATCGTCGTGGTCAAGGCCCTCGGCGGCGAGGAGGTGCCGATGAAGGCGGGGACCACGCTCGCCTTCCCGACCTCGGCCTCGACGCCCGAGGCGAGGCCGCTCGCCGACGGGACCCGGGTCTACGACGTCCCGCCCGAGACGGGCTATCGCTACGGCGACGGCCCCGACCAGTCGATGGTCTTCCACGAGCCGTTCCGCCTGGCCGTCCCCGCCGGACCGGCCCCCGAGGGGGGCGTTGGGTTCGTCTTGCCCCAGGGGGCCAGGCGGCTGGTCCCGGGCAGCTCGTGGGGGACGTTCACGATCGCCTGCACCGTCCCGATCGCCCTGGCGGTGGGCTGGTACATGTACCGACTCCGCAAGGGGCGGGTGGTCGAGGCGTCGATCCTGGGGGCGGCGGCGGTCCTGGGGGTGACGGTCCTGGGGGCGTCGATCCCCGGTTCGTGGCTGGAGCCCTACTTCTCGTGGAGCAAGGACACGACGACCTACGCCATCGCCGGCTACGGCTTCGTCGCCTCGATCCTACCGGTCTGGCTCCTGCTCTGCCCGCGGGATTACCTGTCGAGCTTCCTCAAGATCGGCACGATCGCGCTGCTGGTCGTCGGCGTCTGCCTGGCCAACCCCACGCTCCAGGCGCCGATGGTGAACCACCAGTTCGCCTCGGGCGGCGGGCCTTATTTCGACGGCCCGATCTTCCCCTACGTGTTCATCTGCATCATGTGCGGCGCCGTCTCGGGGTTCCACGCGCTGGTGGCCTCGGGCACGACGCCGAAGATGGTCGACCGCGAGCGCGACGTCCGGATGATCGGCTACGGCGCGATGCTGATGGAGGGCCTGGTCGGGATCGTCGCCCTGATCGCCGCCGCGGCCCTGCCGAACTCGATGTACTACGACATCAACATCGACCTCGCCCGCCGGCCCCAGTTCCAGCAGGCGCTGAAGGCCCTGGACGTCGACCACGACGGCGGCGGCGTCGAGCTGGTGCAGATGGAGAAGGACGTCCAGGAGTCGTTGCACGGCCGGACCGGCGGCGCGGTGACGCTGGCGGTGGGGATGGCCCGGATCTTCTCGAGGGCGATCCCGGGGCTCGAAGGGCTGGTCAAATACTGGTATCACTTCGCGATCATGTTCGAGGCGCTGTTCATCCTGACCACGATCGACACCGGCACGAGGATCGGCCGATTCCTGGTCCAGGAGCTGCTGGGCAAGCTCTGGAAGCCCCTGGGCGACCTCGACCGGCTCGGCCCCTCGATCCTGGCGACGGCCCTGGTCGTCTTCGGCTGGTCCTACTTCATCCTCACCGGCTCGGTCGAGACGATCTGGCCGATGTTCGGCGTGGCCAACCAGCTGCTGGCCGTGGTCGCCCTGGCCGTCGCGACGACGGTGATCGTCAACGCCGGCCGGGCCCGCTACGCCCCGGTGACGCTCCTGCCGATGGCGTTCGTCGCCACCACCACGACCACCGCCGGCCTCATGGAGATCACCGGCAAGTTCGCGAGGATGACGAAGGTCCCCGCCACCGCCCTCAAAGGCTGGCTCAACATCGGCCTGACCGCCGCCCTGCTGGCCCTGGTGGCGATCATCCTCGTCGCGGCCGTCGGCAAGTGGCTGGCGGCCTTGCGGGCCGCGAGGGCCTGAAGGCGGGGGCGGGCCGCCGCGACCGGAGATCGCAAATCTTCGATTTTAGATATCAGAACATTTTAACAATTTATTAGCGATTAACAGTAACATATGATTGTTTGTTATTAATTCAATGAATGTCGCGGGTGGCCGTCTCGACCCGAGCCGGAATCCTGACCGAACGAGCCGGTGTCCCCTTCAGACGTCACCTCGATCCGAGGCCACGCCCTCGCGGACGGCCCGGGCGCGATCCGCATGACGGGTGGCGGGGCCGCCACCCGTCGCGATGCCGGGGGGATCAGGGGGCGATCGGCGGGAGCCCTGCGTTGTGGCGGGCCAGGTGGCTGTGGCGCTTGCCGTAGCCGAAGTAGACGACCAGCCCGAGGGCCAGCCAGACGATCAGCCGGACCCAGTTCTCGCCGGGCAGGGAGAACATCAGGAGCAGGCAGGTGAGGATGCCCAGGATCGGCGTGAGGGGGACCAGCGGGGCGCGGAACGGACGCTCGGCGTCGGGGTTGGTCCTCCTCATGATCAGGACGGCGGCGCAGACGATCACGAAGGCCAGGAGGGTGCCGATGTTGACCAGCTCGGCCAGGATCCGGAGCGGCAGGAGCGCCGCCATCAGGGCCACGGCCACGCCGGTCAGGATCGTCGACTTCCAGGGGGTCCGGAACTTCTCGTGCACGGCGCCGAAGAAGCTGGAGGGGAGCAGGCCGTCGCGGGCCATCGCCATCAGGACGCGGGGCTGGCTCAGCATCATCACTAGGAGGACCGAAGTGATCCCCGTGAGGGCCCCGATCGAGATGAGCAGGTTGGCCCAGGGCATGTTCGCCCGCTCGAAGGCTTCGGAGATGGGCGCCTTGATGTTGATCTGGTCATAAGGGACCATCCCGGTGAGCACGGCGGCCACGGCGATGTAGAGCAGCGTGCAGAGGATCAGCGAGACGATGATGCCGATGGGCAGGTCGCGCCTCGGGTTCTTCGCCTCCTCGGAGTGGGTCGAGATCGAGTCGAAGCCGATGTAGGCGAAGAAGATCATGGCCGCCCCGGCGAAGACGCCGACGGGCTTGCCGCCCGCGTCGGACTGGCCGAGGACCGTGCGGCCGAAGAACGAGACCCCCGTGTACCCCTTGGGGGCGAACGGCGTCCAGTTCTTGGGGTCGACGTAGAACGACCCGACGACGACGACGAAGGCGACGATGGCGAGCTTGACGATGACCATGATCGAATTGAACCGCACCGATTCTTTGATCCCGCGGACCAGGATCGTCGTGACGGCCGCGGTGATGATCAGCGCCGGGAGGTCGAGGTAGCTCCCGGTCGTCCGGAAGACGCCCTCGTCGGGGATGTAGTCGAAGGGCGCCCCGCCGATGGCATGGTGGATCTTGTATCCCGTGACCAGGGTGAACAGCTTCTGGAAGTAGCTCGACCAGCCGCTGGCCACGGTCGACGACCCGACGGCGTACTCCAGGACGAGGTCCCAGCCGATGATCCAGGCCATCAGCTCGCCCAGGGTCGCGTAGGCATACGTATAGGCCGACCCGGCGACCGGGACCATCGAGGCGAACTCGGCGTAGCAGAGGGCGGCGAAGATGCAGGCCAGCCCGGCCACGACGAACGAGAGCATCAGCGCCGGCCCCGCCTTGTCGTGCGCCCCCTCGCCGATCAGGACGAAGATGCCGGTGCCGATGATCGCGCCGACGCCGAGGCTGGTCAGCCCCACCGGGCCGAGGACCCTCCGCAGGCGGTTCTCCCCCTTCTCCTCGGCGAGGAGCATGCTCAGGGGCTTCTTGGCTGTCAGTTGGCTCATCTCTGCGAGGCCTCCACGGGATGATAAGATCGGGCGGGATGCGGGGGGACGGATCGGACCCCGCTCATTCGGCGATCGACCTTGGGCCTCGGCTCAGGCGGAGAGGTGCCAACCAGGCGGGCAGGTGCGTTCGTTGCGGGGGGGCCGGCTCCGGGGGCGAGGCCCGCCGACGCCGGCCCGATCGGTTCGGTCCGGGTCAGTTGGCCGGCTTCGCGGCCGGCTTGGTCTCGGGCAACTCCATCACCTCGACCTTGCGGATCGCGACCCTGCTGCCGGGGTCGTGCTGCTGGAAGGCGAAGTGGCCGTCCTTCCAGAGCCGGTCGTGGTCGAGGTATTCGTAGAGCACCACGCCGTCGACGCTGATCCGGAATTTGGTCACCACCTTGCCGCGGTAATTGACGTCGGACACCTCGATCTCCTGGGTGAAGAAGGTGTCCGGCGGCACGGGTGCCTTGAAGAGGTGGACCAGCGTGTACAGCGACCCGGTCTTGATCGGGTCGGAGTGGGTGCTGTTGACCTGGATCTCATATCCCTTCGTGAAGGTGGCCTCCTTCGGGGCCCGGACGTACATGCCCGAGTTCCCCTTGTCGTTGATCTTCAGCTCGGCGCGGAAGCGGAAGTTCCTGTAGTCGCCCCGCGGGCTGAACAGCATCGACTGGCCGCCGGAGCCCTCGATCAGGCCGTCCTTGACCTCCCAGCTCGATTTCTGGCCCGCGAGCGGGAGGCTCGTCCAGCCCCCGAGCGTCTTGCCGTCGAAGAGCGAGACCCAGCCCGCCTCCGTGCCGGCCTTCTCGGCCGCGCCGGCGAGGCCGGGCGCCAGGAATCCGAGGGCGAGCCAGGCGGCCACCGTCCGTCGTCGCTTCATGGGAAAGTTCCTCGATATGTAGACTGATCGGTGTGGGTCAGGTCGCGCGGTCACTTCGCCGGCGAGTCGGGCAATTCCATCACCTCGACCTTGCGAATCCAGACCTTGCTGCCGGGGTCGTGCTGCTGGAAGGCGAAGTGGCCCTGCTTGAAGGAGTCCTTCTTGTCGACGAAGTCGACCGTCGTCTCGCCGTTGACCTTGATGGTGATGTGATTGCCGACGGCCTCGATCTCCTGGGTGAACCAGGTGTCGGGCGGGACGAGCATCTTGGTGACCGGGGCGAAGCTGTAGAGCGAGCCGGTCCGGACCTTGTCGATGTGGGTGCTGTTGACCTGGGCCTCGTACCCCTTGGGGAAGTCGGGCCCCTTGGCGGTCCGGAAGTACTCGCCCGAGTTCGCCTTGTCGGCGACCTTGAAGTCGGCCCGGTAGCGGAAGTTCTTGTAGTCGCCCCGGGGGCTGAAGAGGTGCGAGGCCGGGCCCGACCCGTAGATCGCGCCGTCGACGACCTTCCAGTTCCCCTCGGTCCCGTCGGCCGTGGTCCAGCCCGAGAGGGTCTTGCCGTCGAAGAGCGAGACCCAGGCGGCCTCCTCCGGCTTGCTGGCCGCGCCGGAGATCGCCGGCGCCAGCGAGATCAGGGCGACCCAGGAGGCCGCCGCGAAACATCGGTTCATCATTGTATCCCTCGATTTCGATACGTCCCGCGCGGGCGGACGTCGACCCTCCGCCGGGGCGGCGTCGAGGCTCGCGCTCGCTTGATTGGTGGATCGGGGCAGGCGCCCGGCCGGTCGAATCTTAAGCCAACCGCCGGCTCGACGCCAGGACCCGCCTCGACAAACCGGGCGGGATGGGGGGCCGCCCTTGCGGCGCGGCGGCCGGTCGCCCCAGACTGGACGGCCCGGCCCGCCCCCCGGAGGCGGGCCGGCCGGAGGCATCAGTTATGGACCCGCCCCCTCGGACCGCCCTCGGAGCGATCGCCGGACGCCGGACCGCCCGCCGGTTCGACCCGGCCCGCCCCCTGCCCGACGACACCCTGGCGGCCCTGATCCGCCTGGCGACGACCGCCCCGTCGGCCTTCAACCTCCAGCCCTGGCGGTTCGTCGTCGTCCGCGACCCCCGGAACCGCCGGAAGCTCCGCGGCTGCACCTTCGGCGAGGCCAGGATCACCGAGGCCCCCGCCGTCGTGATCGTCCTGGGCTACCTCCAGTCCCACCGGACCGACCTGGCGGCGGTGGTCGACCGCCAGCTCGAACTCGGGGCGATCACGCCCGAGGCCGCCGCCCGGCTCCGCGCGGAGGTCCCCCGGATTCACGGACGCATGCCCGACCCGGCCTCCCATGCGGCGATGCTCGCGGCGGCCACGCTCCTGATCGCCGCCGAGTCGCTGGGCGTGGCCTCGGCGCTCCTCGAAGAGTTCGACCGGGAGGGGGTCCGCGAGGCGTTCGGGGTGCCCGACGACCACGAGGTCGCCTGCCTGATCGCGCTGGGGTACGCCGCCGGGCCGGCCCCCTTCCCCGGCCGCTTCGGCCTCGACCACGTCGGCTACGCCGAGCACTTCGGCCGGCCCTGGGCCCTCGGGGAGCCCGGGGGAATCCCGCCGCTGGATCGGGGCGAGGTCAGCGAGTAAGATGGCGGATCACGCCCGACCTCCCCCCTCCCCCGACGAGCGAGCGACGCCCATGCCCTCGGCCCGAGACCCGCGGATTTCCTGGCTATTTGCCCTGGCCCTCGTCGCGACGCCCGCCGTCGCGCCCGCCCAGGACAAGCCCGAGACCAAGGCCCAGCCCGCGCCGGAGAAGAAGGCCGACGACAAGATCGAGATGCCGGTCAACTCGGCCCTCGTCCCCCAACCCCGGCCGGGCGCCTGGGCGAAGCGGCACGAGGCGTTCCTCGAACAGGCCCGGAAGGGGGACGTCGACCTCCTCTTCCTCGGCGACTCCATCACCGCCGGCTGGGGCGGCGCCGCGCCGATCTGGGCGAGGTCCTACGCCCCCCGCAAGGCGGCCAACTTCGGGATCGGCGGCGACCGGACCCAGCACGTCCTCTGGCGGCTCGACAACGGCGAGGCCGAGGGGATCAGGCCCAAGGTCGTCGTCCTGATGATCGGCACCAACAACGTCAGCTCCAACACCGAGGACGAGGTCGCCGAGGGGGTCGGGGCGGTCGTCGCCAGGCTCCGCGAGAAGCTCCCCGAGTCCAAGGTCCTCCTGCTCGGGATCTTCCCCCGGGGGCTCAACCGCGACAAGTCCCAGGTCACCACCGCCCCCGACCCCCGGATCGCCCGGATCAACGCCAGGATCGCCGCGATCGACGACCGCAAGGTCATCAAATATCTCGATATCGGCATCCACTTCCTCGACCAGGCCGGCCAGATCCCCGGCGCGGTCATGCCCGACTACCTCCACCTCAGCCGCAAGGGCTACCGGGCCTGGGCCGACGCCATCGAGCCGACCCTCTGGGGGATGATGGAGGAGAAGTGATCGGAGATCGTCGATGGGCAATGGCCGGCCCCGCGAATCCGGGGTCGGCCACCGGCCGGGGGGCGATCACCAGAACGCGCCGATCGCGAAGGGGAAATACCGCGACGAGTCCACCCCGGAAGTCTTCGGGACGGCCTCCGGTTCGATCGCATCCTCGAGCGGCTCCAGCTCGCGATTCAGCTCGTCAAGTTGCCTGTTCAGGCGGCCCATCTCGGAATTCAAGACATCGACGCTCTCTTGCAGCGATCGGCGCTTCCGCCGGAGTATGTTGGAGTATTCGCGTAACAGTTTACACTCGCGGACCTCGATCTTGCGGCCGATCTCGTCGCCCGCCCCCTTGGCGGCGGGCGCGGGCCCGCCGGCGCGGCGGAGGTGGTCCTTGTTGAGGAAGACGACCTCGACGCGGTGCCGGGTGTGGTGGAATGGGATGGGCCGATCGGCGGACGACACCTCGTCGAAGGTGACGGTGGCCTTGTAGTGGCAATGGACGAGCTGGCAGGGGCCGGCCAGCGGGAAGACCTTGGTGGCGTCGACCTGCTGGCTGATCTTCTCGACCACGATCGAGACGCCTTTCCGCTCGACCTTGACGTTGAGTACCGGGCTCTTCGCCGGCCCGGGGAGTCTCGCCAGGACCTCGGCCTCGCCCGGCGGGTCGAGGCAAGTCGGGCAGTCGGCGGCGACGATCGGGGTCGGCACGCCTTCCGCTCGGCGTGCGACGCGGACTTCGCCGTTGATCTCGATGACCCCGAGCTTGAACTCTCCGCCGACCGGCCCGGGTGGGGGCGGCCCGTCGGCCCTCGCGGCCCGGGGGACGGCGCCGAACCCCTGCTCGAAGGCCGCCGCGTGGAAATCGAGGCGGGCCGTCGAAGACTCATCGAGGTGGGTGACGATGTCGGCATAAGACCGGTTCGGGGACGTCGCCGCCGGGGCGATCGGCGGGGGGGCCTCCTGGCGGGCGGAGACGCGGGACATCCAGGCCGGCGTCGCCGCCAGGGCGACGGCCAGCGCGACGAGCATCCGAGCGGATTTCATCGAAGGATTCCTCCTCCGGTTTGAGGACGCGGCGAATCCGGGCGAGCAACGTCCCGCCGTTGGCCGCGGGCAGCAGGGAGAACGCGGGGCCCCGGAGGCCCTCCATCGCCGCCAGGGCCCGCGCGTAGGCCGGGCGGTCGCCGCAGAGGGCCACGGCCAGGTCGTCGCAGCAGTGCTCGCGCTCCCGGCGGATCGCCCGCGAGGCCCACCGGGCGCACGGGTGGTAGAACAGCAGCGTCTCGGCGACGCATTGTATTAAGTTGATCGCATAGTCATGACGGCGGATGTGGGCCAGCTCGTGGGCCAGGATCGCCTCGAGCTCGGCCGGCGTCAGCCCGGAGAGGGCCGAGGCCGGCAGGAGGATCGCCGGCCGGAGCCAGCCGATCACCGCCGGGACCTCGACTCGGGCCGATTCGAGCAGGGTCACGGCGCGTCGGAGGCCCAGCCGATCCCCCAACCGGTCGAGCCGCCCGATCCAGGCCTCGGGCACGGGGCGGGCGTCGCGCCAGGCCCAGCGCCGGGCCAGGGCCCAGCCGCCCAGGAGCCGGAGCCAGAGCACGCCCACGCCCGTCAGCCAGGCGGCGACCACGACCGGCAGGATCGGCCGGAGTCGCTCGCCGAACCGGGGCGGGACTTGCCGGGCCGGGCCCGACTCGTCGGGCTCGACGGCCCGTGAGGTGGGCTCCTCGGCGACCGGCCCGGGGTCGAGGCCCGCCCGCGACCCGGCCGTCGAGGCCATCCCCGGCCGCCGGGCCGTCGCCACCGGCAGCGCGACCATCAGGCCCAGCGCCACGCAGGCGGCCACGTATCGGGCCTGGGGCGAGGAGCGGCGGAGCGACCGCAACGCCAGGGCCAGGGCCGCCGCGATCACCGCCCCTTGCCAGGTCGACCGCACCAGGACCCAGCCGACCGCCTCGATCCATCCCGACGACGAGGGCTCAGGAAATGTGCTCATGCTTTCTCTCCTCCCAGTTCGTCGATCAGGCGACGGATCGCGTCCAGCTCCTCGGGCGTCGCCCGCTTCGACTCCAGCGCCCGGATCACCAGCCGCTGGGCCGAGCCGCCGAAGGCCCGCTCCATCAGGTCGTCCACCAGCTGCCGCTGCGTCTCGCCCTCGGCCAGCCGGGCCCGGTAGACGTGCGACCGCCGCGACTCATCGCGATCGACCAGGCCCTTCTCGGCCATGATCTGGAGCAGCTTCAGGGCGGTGGTGTACCCCGTCGGCTGCGACCGCCCGAGCGATTCCCGGACCCGGCGGACCGTGCAAGGCCCCTCGTCCCAGAGCACCCGGAGGATCGCCAGCTCGGCATCCGTCGGGCGCGGCAAACCCCGCTTCTCCATGATCGAAGCTCCCGGCCCCCCCCGATTCCGGGGCCGAGGGCAATCATACGAAGAACTTCGTAGTTGTCAACGAAGGCTTTCATAATTCCCGGGCCGCCCTCACCCTCGCCGGGTCTTGTAGCCGATCGCCCGGAGGGCGGCCTCCGCGGCGGCGAGGTGGTCGCCCTGGATCTCGATCACGCCGTCCTTGACGGTCCCCCCGGAGCCGCACCGGGCCTTGAGCTTCGCGGCGAGGCCGGCCAGGTCGTTGCCGGCGGGATCGAGGCCGCCGACGGTGGTGACGACCTTCCCCCTGGGCCGCTTCTCGACCTTGAGGCGGGCCTCCTGCGTCTCGGGCGCGATCCGGACCGGCTCGACGACCGACGGCGGGCAGGCGCATTCCGACTCGACCTTGCCGCACCGATCGCACATCGGCGGCCGATCCCAGGGCGTCCCCGCGAACAGTCGTCCCACCGTCCCGACCCCCTTCGCCCGTCAACCACAAATAAATCAAATTTATTTCAATGTATTAAATTTCAGATCTCACATTTGCAATCTTGTTCCCGAGGTTCCCGCGGGGCCCGGCCCGGTCAGTTCCCCGGGTTGGCCGTGTACCGGGGGTAGATGGCGACGCCGAGCTTGGCCCGCTTGGCGTAGAGGAACTTGAGGTGGTGGTCGAGGTGGTTGGCCGCCTTGACCAGGACCTCGGCCAGGGTCACGCGGCCGACCTCGGAATGGACCCCGGCGCGGGCGAAGGCGGGCTCGTCCTGGGACCTCAAGATCCGGGCCATCCAGCGGCGATTGGCCGCGAAGAGGTCGGCGGCCTCGGCGACGGGCATGGCGTGGGAGTCGAGCCGCGCGAGCCAGGCGTTCTCGTCGAAGGCCTGCAAGCTCGGGTTCTCCTCGGCGATCAGCCGCTTCATCCGGTCGGAGAGGACGAGGTCGGAGTCGAGCAGGTGCGCGACGAGTTCGGCGATGCTCCAGTCGCCCGGCCCGGGCCGGGCGGTGGCCTGCTCGGGCGTGAGGTTCGACGAGGCCTGGGCCAGGATCGGCCCGCCGTCGGCGAAGCGGTCGATCACGAGCTTGCGGGGGTCCGGGGTCATAGCTGATAGTCTCCGGCGATCGGCACGGCCCGATCTTTCCGCCAGATCGCCAGGCGGGTCTCGGGGTATTCCAGGAACCAGATCTCCTCCTCGACGCCCAGCTCCTCGGCGAACCGGTGGGCGACCAGGTGGTTGACCACCTCCAGCGACGCGGCCAGGAAGTCGGTGCTCGCGTCGGCCTGGATTCCGGCGTTGTGGAAGATGAACCGGATGACCAGGACCCGCTCGTCGACCGGCCCCCTTGAGGCGAGATAGCGCCCGTCCATCTCGTAGATCGAGTACCCGCCCGAGGCCCGGCAGAGGGTCTTGATCCAGCCGTCCTCGTCGAACGACGCATCCCGCCGCCGCCGGTCGGCGATCGACCGCTTGATGAACGGGATGGCGCGGATGGCGTCCTCGTCGAAGAGGTCCTCCAGGACTTCCTGGACCTTGCCGAAGTAGCCCAGCTTCTTCGGCAGGATCACCTCGTACATCCGGGCCGCCTTCGGCCCTTCGAGCTGATAGCCGGCCATGGAAGCCCTCGGGGCGTCGGGGAGGAGCAGCGGCACCGATCGATTGTAACCCACCCGCCGGGCGGATTGAACCGAGCAGGCCCGACGGCGTCCCCCGACCCCTGCGTAAGACGAACCCAACGCCGACACGCCCCGGGCCGCCCCGGCGAAACGAAGCCAAGCTCCGGCGCCCCCGGCCCCTCGGCAAAGACGAACCCAACGAGGGCCGGACGCCGATCCGGGCGAGGCCCGACGCCTCCGGCCGGCGCGCCGGTGACCTGCCCCCGAATTCTGGTCCAGGGGTTATGAGAGTGCGGGATCGGGGATCGGCACGGCGTCAGCCGGGGGGAGCGAAGCGACCCCCGGCTTGGTCTGGGCCGCTGC